>OGNF01000038.1_pt1 | contig 123743 bp, 109 predicted proteins | sample 1573321 | NCBI WGS metagenome assembly OGNF01 (sample SAMEA2581911, study PRJEB24529) | metagenome | biome: Human gut stool | place: China | collected 2011 | reverse complement strand
GAGTACTTGGAAACCTATCATGGCGACATGATAAGGCGCTAGGTACTTAGCCTACCTGGACGTTTCCGGATCTGAAAATCTTTTCGGCAGCGGACCGGAAATTGCCGAAAAAATCCGCCAGACCATGAAGGACGAGCTGGGTCTTACCGTCAGCATCGGCGTGAGTTGGAATAAAATTTTTGCCAAATTCGGTTCAGATTATAAAAAGCCGGATGCCGTTACCTGTATTACGAAAGATAATTACAAAGATATAGTGTGGCCGCTGCCCGTTTCCGAACTTCTTTATGTCGGCAAAGCTACGGCCTATAAGCTGAACCGGCGCGCTATCTTTACCATAGGTGATCTGGCAGCGCGTGACCCGGCTTTACTCAAATTAACTTTGGGAAAATGGGGTTTAATCCTCTCTGATTTCGCGCGCGGCCTGGACAGCTCACCTGTACGCATCATAGATGAACGAAGCGCCATTAAAAGCATCGGCAACGGCGTCACCACACCGCGTGATATTACCAATGCCGATGATGCAAAACTGGTGTTTATCTGCCTTGCAGAATCCGTGGCAGCGCGGCTGCGCGAAAACGGTTTAAAATGCACGGGTGCTGAAATTACGCTGCGCGACAATACGCTTTATACCGTTTCAAGGCAGATGCAGCTCCCCTGCCCTACCTGTTACAGTGAAGATATTATAAAAGCAGCCATGCAGCTTCTATACCGTAATTATGATTTTTATACCGATAAGCACCTGCGTTCATTGGGCGTCCGCGGTATAAACCTGGTAACTGCCGATGCAGGTATCCAACTTGACCTGTTCAGGAAAGATAACCTTGATAAAAAAGAAAAGCTGGCCAAAACAGTTGACCGCCTCCGTAACAGATTTGGGCATAATGCAGTGCTGCGCGCTGCATCGCTTTTGGATGATTCTTTACGTATTAATCCAAAAGATGACCATGTTATCCATCCGTATTCTTATTTTCGCTGAAGGGGGCGCAGTAAATGTATTTTTTGGAAGTAACAGCTAAATTTGACAGTACCGGCCGCATTGTTCCTATTTCCTTTATCTGGGCCGGCCGGAAAATAAATATCGACCGCGTTACAGATGCGCGCCCGGCAGCCTCTTTAAAGCACGGCGGTCAGGGAATACGTTATACCTGCCGTACAGACAGGCAAAACTATTACCTGTTTTGTGATGAAGGCAAATGGTTTCTTGATAAAATTTGACGCTGAATATAAGCAGTGATACTATAAGCTTAAAGGCACTTCTTTCCTGTACCGTTATGGGGGCGTAACAAATAGGAAAAAGAAAAAGCTCCGTAGTTGCAAATGCGAAGCTTTTACCTTTTATTTGACGAACTATAAAAACCGTGATACAATGACGGTACAGACGATTAATGAACTGCCTTCCAATAGGAAGCAAAGGAAAAGCCACGCTGTTGCACCAGCGTGGCTTTTTCGTTACTTTTTGCTCTTATCGCTTATTTAGCCACCACTTGAAGTAAGCAACTAAACAGCCAACAAGAAGCGGAGCAAGTAACGGCTCCCATACGCGATTAATGACCGCCTCCAACAGAAAGCACCTCCTTTCTGGCCAAGGAGGCTTTTCTATTATAACAAACCCGGTAAAAATATAAAAGCGTTTTACAGTAGGCTATGGTATAATAAGTTTATCCTTTCTGCTGGAGGATTGACAGTACAGCACGCCCGGAGTCTTTATGGCTTCGGGCGTGCTGTTTTTTTATAATCAGCGGTCATAACCGTCCCTGCCCTTTTCCTCGTCATAGCTGCGTGACAGGAAATGGCTGTTATGGCTGCTCAGGGCACGGTTCGTTTCCAGCTTGCTGACAGCGCTGCGAAGCTCGTTAATAACATTTTGCGCCTGGGTGGTATTTCCTGATTTCATATTTTGATGAATTGATTCAGATATATCAATTGTTTTATTTTTATCGTAAATATACTTTTTAATTTGGCTGCGAATGGAATAGCAAATTGCTATCTGGTTATTTAATTTATTATTATACTCATCAAAAGTTCTGCAGCGCTCACTGCGTAAATCGTTTTTGTGTCTTAAAACATTCATAAGTTGATTAATTTCTGCCTGCACTTCAGGCTTAGAAAGTTTTATTTTCATTGCCTCCATTTTCACATCGTTATCAGATTTACGCTTATCTATCTGCTCTTTCCACTTTTCAAGTTCTCCCTGTTTTTCAAAATATTGAAACCGTTTAACTGGGTTCCAGCCGGCTGGTTTTGATTTTACCCATGCTGAATAAGCATCAAGATATTTATTCTCAATGCGTTTTATATTTTGATATTCCCTGGCAATTTTCTTACTTTCACCATTTGTATAAACAGATTGAGCTATTGCTAACATCCTGGTTTCTGAGAGAATCATCTTCCTGATGTTCATAATATTTTTATTAACAAGCTGCTGCTCACTTGTCAGCTTTTTGATAAATTTATTCAACAGGACGTTGGCATCTGCGGCTGCTATTTTAACATCCGGTTTCGTAAGAACAAAGTTAAATTTACTGATGGTTTCTTCGATTTCTTTAATTTTTTTGTCAATTTCCGCCCGTTCTTTTTCAAGTCTGGTAAGTTCCCTGGCTGCTTCTTTGTACTCACGCGCATAGAAATAGTCAAGGGCATTTTTATTGTTGAAAGTTTTAAAAAAATGCTCTTTGGCTTCTGCCGTCTTTAAATTTTTCGCACCTTCTTTTATTTGCTTTACTATTTCCGGGCCAAGATGTTTTTCCGGTTCACGGTCATAAAACCTCGCAAGTTCCCTGTTATTCTGTGCAAGCGCATCATAGTAACGCTGCTTTAATGTTTCGCAGGAAATACGTATTTCCATGCCATTTTTTATATATGCGTCATTAATAATGTTCTCCAAATCCTTGCGGATTTTAAACATGATTTCCTTTCCGTAAACGGTAAACCGCGTATCCTTTTTTGCTCCTCCCAGTTCAGGATTTTTGGCATTATATCTTTTAAAAAACTGTTCTTTGGTATACTGAACGCCTGGCTGCGCCATTCTTTCTGAAAACATGATATGCGCATGCGGCTGTTTTACGCCAGGCTCCAGGGCAGCTTCTTTACTGTGAATCGCAAAGGTATAAGGCTTATTATCAATTACCTGTTTAACATATTCCCGGACAATTTTTTTATTTTCTTCATCAGAAAGTTCGTTTGGCAAAGCGACTTCAAATTCAAAATACGTAACACCGTTTGCCCGTTCAAACCTGCCCGCAGCTTTCCAAAATTCCTGAGGCGTCTTTGCCCATTCCGGCATATTTCCCGATTCTTTATATACTAAATCTTCGCGTCCGCTGCGCTCAGCGCGGTACTGTCCCTCACGAAGAATATAATTCACATGCTGTAAACAATATCCGTTTTTTCCTTTATTGAGTTTGCAATGAAAAGTTGCCATTTTATATTTCCCTTTACTTATTCTCATTTTTTATTTAAAGAATTTTTACGGTTTTTGGAGAAGCGCAGCTTCGCAGGTGACGTCTGTCACCGTTAAAGTTTTAAAACAGTTGTTTTAAAACGGGCCCCGCAGGGCGCATGAGTTTCTCAAATTGGAAATTGAGAAACTCAGAATTGCGCATCACACTACCTGTGATGATACTGCCTGATAATGTTTCCATTTCAGTATTACGCTCTTTTTCCTGTAAAAAAGAAAAAACCTATCCAACAAAACCGCTCTAAAAGTTATCAGCTTTTAAAACCGTTTTGCAAGATAGGTTTACTTTTCCGTCCCGAATTTATTATATCATGTTTTTTGAAAAAGTAAAATTACCAGAACTTTTTCTCTCAACTTTTCTTTTCTGAACTTCTCTTCCAAAAGCTTCCCGGCTTAAATACCTAAACCAGCGTATTAAAAATTACCGAACAAAATCTCGCAGCTTCTGCAATAGTTCCCAAGAATATAGCTGCGAGATTTTATTCGGTAGTTCTCCAATCCCTTTTCTCTTTTTACACTTTTTCTCGGAAACATACGAGAAAAAATTCTTTGATTTTTAATGGATTTAGTTATATTAATACTTTGACATAAAAAATACGGTCACTTTAATGACCGTATTAAAAGAAGTTTTCATTTTTGAGCACCGGAACTGCAATTGATTTAAACAGCTTATTGCTTAAAAGTTCCAGTGATTTGTAATTAGCCTTAAGTGCATTGAGCTGGTTTAATAATAAAGTTGATTCAGTATTATCAATTACGCAAGCGACAATTTTTTCCGCAGCGGCTTCAGTCTTTATCTTCTTAATGAAATTATCATATGCCTGCGAGTTCTTTTCGTGTTCCGCTCTGTCTTTCTGAACATCATCCTCATCAATGCTTTCCAGCCCCCAGGACTTACCTGCAAAATTTTCTTTGATTGCTGCAACGATAAGGCCGGGATAATCTTTCTTTTTATTCTTCTGAGGATAATTGGTTATGATATACTGAATATTGTTTTCAATTCTTTCAAATGAGAATTTTTTTACAATGTCCAGCGCAACATTTTTATTGATTTTATAATAAACCAGTTCTTCAAATGCTTTTCTTACTTTATCATCAGCATTGGGCAAAATAAAGTTATCAACGCAGGTAAAGGTTATTTCAGTTACCTTCTTGCCTTTCATGCCATTTGTTTCATAGCTTACTTTCATGGTTGAATGTACATTGATATCTTTTATCGCCGGTTCTATAACATAGCGTTTGAAATCTGAGAAATTTTTATATTTATCGGTTATGAGCAACATTTCTTTTAATTTTTCAACGCTGTAGGTTTTCTTTTTGAGTTTGTACTGTTTGAGAAGATTAAAAATTCTGATTGAGTAAATTGATGAAAAAGTCAGGAGCGTCTGAATTTCCAGGTAAGTATATCTTTCAGTTAAGCCTGTAAAATATTTTATCAGTTTCGGATCAAAAACCAGTTCAATCGTGCCATCACCCATAGCTTCAATTGAGGAAAGAAAATGCCCGACAATCCATTGTTCTTTTTCTTCGTCCTCATCGAAACGTTTCTGGATTCTCATTTTGGCATCGGAAAGCTGCGTTAATATTTTTTCCAGTTTTTTCGTATAACCGGTTTCTCTGTTTAAGCCTATCGATTTTGCCAGATCCTTAAATTCAAATTTTAATATATTATAAAAATCTTTGGCATTTTTCTGGTCATAAACTGTAGTAATCGCAAGAAAAGCTTTGAATTCCAACAGAGTAAGTTTATATTGTGCTGAAATAAATTCGTTGGCTACTTTTACGTTTTTATCAGGCAGTACAATAGCTTTTCGAGGAAGCAGGTCTAAACTCATCTGTAAATTGTCAGTATTTTCCTGTTCTTTTTTACTCATATTCTGATCCTCCCATAGTTATATTATACTATACCTGCGAATTTAGTAAAATAAAATTCTTTTGATTGGAAATCTTGATATAATATTTTTATATTTTTAATTAAATATATTTTATATTTTTACGCTCTCTGAACTCCGCTCTGTGTGGGGCTTTGCGAGCTCTACCTGCGATAAATTTTTCTGTACTGTTTTTGTGGAAAACTGCTTTAAACGCTGTAAATATGGGGGTTTCAGCAAAACCTGTGGATAACTCAAAGATGCGAGAAATTATTCTTAGGTTACGAGAAATTGTTCTGTGAGGTTTGGAGGTGAAAAACGTTCCAAGCGCAGGTTTTATCAGCTTTCAGCAGCTTAATTTTATAATACGGTACATGAGAGAAAATGTTCTTAGTTGCGAGTTTTTGTTCTGAGTGTTCTGAATTGGCCTGCAGCCGCCATAATTACTGGTCAGTTTAATATTTCCTGCGAGTTTTTGTTCTGTGCCTGTTGATAAGTTCATTGCTTTGTTTTCTTTCAGATTGTGGATAATTCACCATTTCTTCAAAAATCAATTTTAAGCGTTTTTATGCCATAACAGGTATAAAGTTGTCCATGAGTCCGATAAAAACGTTTACAGGCGATTTTTGTGCGAATTTTGGCTATTGTATTTATAATCATGTTCTCTGTTTGCTTTCTAACCTGGAATTCTTTATTTTAAATATCTCGATTATGAAAATATTTAGATATTCTCATAATCATAATACACTAAAATTCATATAATTTCAATATTTACGTTATTAGAATATCAAAATATCTTAATATCAAGATACTTTAATATTCTATTTTTGCTGCATTTTTCTTTTTTTAATATTTCATTATCAAGATATTCAAATAATTAAAATATGCAAGTATTCAAGTATTAAAATACTAAAATACTTAAATATGAAAATATCAAGATTATATAAATATTAAAATATTACAATAATTTGAATATTGTAATATTTTAATACTAAAATAACGAAAATAATCAAAATATGCAGATATGAGAATATTAAGATATTAGAATGATTAAAATATTAAAATGTTTAGATATTTAAAATACGAACATATCTGAATAATTAAAATATTAACATATTATAATATTTAAATATCAGAATAACCTTGATACTAAAATATTTAAATATAATGATGATTAAAATATTGACATAATCAGAATATTTAAATATTATAATACTATGATATGCAAATAATGAAAATAACCTAAATATGTTGATATGGAAATATTAAGATATCAGTATAATGAAAATATGAAAATGTTTAGATATTGAAATACGAACATATCTGAATAATTAAAATATTAACATATTATAATATTTAAGTATTGAAATATTATAATACTTAAATATTGAGGTAATGAACATATTGAAATATTAAAATACTTAAATTGGAGATGAGTTATATGGCAGTAAAAACAGAAGGCTTTAATGGAAAAGTAATTTCAGTTGTAAATACAAAAGGCGGGGCAGGGAAAACAACCATTGCAACGAATATCGCCTGCCGTGCAGCAATCGACGGTTATAAAGTGCTTTTAATTGATGCAGACGCAAGACAATGCTCTTCACTTAATTTCAGCAGCGTGAGGGCAGAAGACAGCTCACTTATCCAGTTTCCGGTAATGGGGCTGCCGACAACAGCCATACATCTGGAAATAAATAAATACAATAATATGTTTGACCTGATAGTAATTGACGCCGGCGCAGGCGACAGCGGCATAGTAAGGTCAGCAATACTGGCAGCAATTTACGGCATTCTTGTTATCCCGGTACAGCCGTCAACTTTTGATATCTGGGGAGCAGAAGATACCCTGAAAATATTAAATGAGGCCAGAATGATCGGTGACATAAAAACTTATCTCTTGCTTAACAGAGTGCTGCCGAACAAAAAGGCCATCATTTTAAAAGAAGCTAAAGAATCCTGCGAAGAAATTAAAGATGCATACAAAGTAGGCATATTCAATAACTGGCTTACGGATTATATAGACTTTAAAAACTCCATCGGGCTTGGAAAATGCGCGTATGAATACGCACCGAATAAAAAAGCGGCGCAGGAGTTTGAAAGCCTGTACAGTGAACTTCTGGAAAAACTGAACGAAAATAATGAAGATTAATTAAAGAAAAGAGGCAGACAAAATGGCTATTGGTAAAAGACCCAGCACAACTCCTAAGACAATCAACCTTGAAAGTCCGGAAGTGCAGAACTTTATTAACAGCGGCGTAGTAAACCCGGCGCCGCAGAAAGAAGAACCGGCAGTAATTATCGAAAATGTAAAAGAAGTACCGGAAGCAGAGGCTACAGAAAAACAGGAAGCAAAACGCGGCAGGAAAAAAAGTATTGAAGCAACTAATGTAAAATATTATAATCTTCCTATTCCGGAAGAATTATTTGAGGGAATAGAGGATTATATCTATAAAAACAGGAAGAAAAAGAAAGTAACAATCAGGGCTTTTATCGTGAACTGCATCAAAAAAGAACTGGAAAGGGAAAACTTAATTTAAAAAAGCAGAAAGGCAAGCCGAAAGCTTGAGCAGATATATGAAAAAATTTCTATATTTAATCATTATACTGGCGTTGGCATTTCCGGTCTATAATCTCTTAAGCAGCGGTAAAATAGCGACAGCTGAATTATTTGGTGTCGGCATCATCAGCTGCCTGGCAGCTTATATAGTTGCAGCACTAACGAGAAAAATAGAGCAGAGCAGAGATTATAAAAAATATCAGCAGGTACATGACAAATGGTATAAGCGCTTCGGTGAGTCATTTAAAAGAATGGGCATGCTGGGCATTCCATTTATGATAGGTATCAGCGCAGGTGCGTATAAGGCTGATGCCGCACAGTACAGTGAATCCTACATAGCTGTAATTGCGCTGATCATTACAGTTGAAGCAATTACAGGAGTAATGCTTTTCAGTCCGGGCTCATTTTTGCCAGCATTTTACAGCACTGCGGCAATAGCGCTCTTAATTATAATTAATTACCTTTTCCTTAATTCAGGTTTTGCACTTTATGCCATTGCCATACTTGGCGGATTCATAATATGGAAAAACAATCAGATAAAAGAATACATGATAAAAAATTAAAGCTTTCAGGGCAGCGTGCAGCTGCCCTTATTTTTTTGTCTGAAAATATTAATGGATGTTAATTGAGATATAAGAGGCAGCAGATAATTTGAAAATCAAAGACAACTAAAAAAGAGTAATGGTGCGCAGAGAAAAAATTCTCTGCGCTTTTTTTATGTCTACCTATAAAGTAGAAAACTCTATCTACGAAGAAGATACGAAAAATTCCAGAAATGGAATAATTTTTATAGAGGAAGCCGGTGGTCATTATGTTGAGAAAAAGAATTAAAAACTTAGGTGCCAAAATTCTGTATTTCAGGAAAAAACGGGGCTTAACCCAGGAACAGCTTGCTGAGAGAGTGGGAATAACAGCCAAATATTTATCAAGAATTGAAACAGGTAATTATCCGAACAGTGTTTCCCTGACAACGCTGATGTTAATTGCAGATAAGCTGAATGTGCATATCTGCGAACTGATGAAAGATATAGAAGATTAAGCTCAAAGGGACGGAGTAAGAATCTTTTTTGCCTTTAATAACTGAACTCTGGAGGTAAAAATGATTAAAAAAAGCAGATTTTTGAAAAAAATTACGGCGGGCAGCCTGGCTCTGCAGATTTTTGCAGTAAACAGTGCATATGCAGCACTTCCCTGGGAAGACCCACTGGATACAGTAGTAGAGAGCCTGACAGGCCCTGTTGCGCAGGGCGTTTCCATTATTGCCTGCGTGGTAATGGGCGGCCTTCTGGCATTTGGTGAACTGGGCGCGGTAGCCAAACGCGGCATCATGATACTGTTCGGTATAGCCATGGCGCTTTTTGCGTCTAATTTTATTACCGCTATTGGAGGTTAATGAAAGATGGCGTTTAGCAGTAAAGCTGATGATTACAAGTCGGCCAAGGAATTACCGGAGACGCCGTACAGCAAAGCCGGTGAAGTCTGGGACAGGCTGTTCGGTGCGGCAACGGTAAGGTTTAAAACCTGGCGCATGATTGCCTGCCTCAGTATGGCGCTTAATGTTACGTTAGCAGCCGGCATCAGCTATATAGCCGGCCGGAGCAGCATTGTGCCGTATATCGTGCAGGTGGATGCCAGATCAGGAGCAGTATTATCGGTTGAACGTGTGGATGCACGCAGCCAGGCGAATGAAACGGAAATAGAATATTTTCTCTGGAATGTAACGAGAAAAGCGCGCACGCTGCCGAAAGACCTTGTTATTTACAAGCAGAACTGGGAAGAAGTCTATGCCTATCTGGACCAGAGCTGCGCCAATAAAATGAATAACATGGCGATAGCCGAAAATTACCAGTCAAAAATCAGCAATAACTATACTACGATGCTGAAACTGAAAGGCTTTAACAAATACAGCGGGCAGGATAACACCTATCAGGTACGCTGGGAGGAAACGCTGTATGACGCAACCGGTAAGGTAATTTCCAGTTACAGCATGGAAGCCTTCTACACCATTGATTTTACGGCAGTTACCAGTGAGAATATCCACATTAATCCGCTGGGCATTCAGATTAAGGACTTTTCTGTTTCGCAGGAAAGATAAATCATAAACGAGGAACTGGTGATGAGATGAATTTTAAGCGATTACTTCAAGGTGCAGCCCTGGCCGCACTCATGACGGCAAATACGGCAGCTGCTGCGCCGGTGGCCGGCAATGCACCGGAGCCGGATTTTATAACGGATTCCTTTGATGCTGCTATCAGCGGCGCGGAAGTAGTTTTTCCGTTTCAATCCAACAAAATCTACACGGTATATGCCCAGAAAGGCTTTATTACCGATATCCGTATGCAGCCCGGTGAAAACATTACTTCCGTTTCCGCCGGTGATACAGAGCGCTGGGTAATAGATAAGGCGGCAGTGGGGCAGGGCTTTACGAAAGTGGAACACCTTTATGTAAAGCCTGTTTATACCGGTATCCGTACCAATATGGTCATTAACACCACGGTGCGTACCTATCAGCTGAACCTGGTAGCAGGTAATTTTTATAATCCCGTTGTGACCTGGCAGGTGGAAAAAAGCATTGCTGAAAGCAGCGGCTACAGCGGCGTCAGAAATTACGCAGCCATTGACCCGATGAAACTTAATTTTAACTATAAATTCAATAAGAAAGACCTGCCCTGGGCACCGGCCAAAGTTTTTGATGACGGGCTTAAAACCTATATCAAAATGAAGCCGGACGTTTTTTCCAATGTCATGCCGGCATTTTTCATCTTAAATGAAAATGATGATGTGGTGCTTACTAATTACAGGGTAATTAAGGGAACCTACATCATCGACCGCATTTTTGATAAAGCGCAGCTGGTGGTTGGCAAAGAACAGATAAGCATCAGAAGGAAAAATTAGCGATGGAAATATCAAAAAATTTGCGCAGGACTCTGGCCAGTTATATTGATCCTGATGAAAAAAGTGAAGCCCAAAATGAGCAGCCGGGAGGGCAGCAGACCGCTGAAAGCCTGGACGGAGTAAAAAAAGCGAGAGTAAAGCCTTCGGGTGGTGGCTTAAAAAGAGCACATGTTATAGCGGGTGCATGCTTTCTTTGTGCGTTAATTCTGTTCTGCCTGCTATATGGCGCAGGTGAAGAAGGCAGCCATATACAAAAGAGTGCGGAAATAGAGACCCAGGCAGCGCAGCCCGGCAGCGGCAATCATTTAAGGAATGTGCCTGCCAACTATACTGATGAAGCCAAGATGGAGCAGAAGAAAAATACAAAAGAAGCGGCAAAAGAAGAAAAGAAACCCCGCGTTAGGGAAAAAGCAGTGCAGCCGCGCCCGGTGCTGCCGCGTCAGCCGGTAAGGCAGCAAAAGCCGCGCCTGACGCGCCAGCAGCAGGAAAAAATGGAAGAATACGAAGCTATGAAAAAGGCGTATCAAAGCCCGATCAGATTTGAATTAAAGGAGTAAGCAGAACGTGAAAAAGTTATTTTTAAACACAGCCGCAGCTGCAGGACTTCTGCTCGCATCCATCGGTGCGGCACAGGCAGCCGGTGAGGCTTTTGCCGGGCAGCCTCTAGTGGCGGAGCAGCAGGAGCAGCGCGTAACGCATGACCAGAACGGGCAGGCTGACAAGATTGGCTTTGTCAGCCAGGAAGTCAATGAAGATATGTATTCTTCCTATATGCTCGTAAGCCAGGTTACGCCGTATGAGGTTAAATCCGGCACGGTTATTCCGGGCGTCCTCATTACCGGCATGAACAGCGACCTGCCGGGTACCGTGATAGGCCAGGTCAGTGAAAACGTCTATGACAGCACTGAAGGCAAATACCTTTTAATTCCTCAGGGCACAAGGGTTATCGGCAAATATGACAGCCGTACAACCTTTGCGCAGGAGCGCGGGCTGGTAATTTGGCAGCGCCTTATTTTCCCCAATGGCAAATCCCTTATTCTGGAGAATCTGCAGGGAGCGGACCAGGCGGGCTATGCCGGTTTTCATGATATCGTCCATTCACATTACGGCCGCGTTCTCTGGTCAGCACTTCTTGGCGGCCTGATAACCGGTGGTGTTGCCGTGGCAGCTGACGTGGAAGATAATGACAGCTTCCGGGGTGAAGCCGGCAGCCAGGCGGCCAGCAATATTTCAAGCGCTACAAACAGCATCGTCAATAAAAACCTTAATATTCAGCCGACCATTATTATTGAACCGGGCTACCAGTACAACATTATCGTAAACCGTGATTTAATTCTGGAGCCATACGTTGACTAAGCCTGATGTAGACGAAAAAACGCTTAAAAATATTACTCTGGTGCTTTTTTTAATAGCCGTTATTTGCGCAGCTTCCGCAGCAACGCAGTATACGGCGGCAAAGCTCGGCTATCAGGAAGCCCTGTACTGGAGCGTTTGGGATTTTGGCAGCTGGAAGCTCTATAACCCGTTTGCTGTTTTTGCCTGGAACGGTGACTACCGCAAGGAAGCACCGGTACTTTTTATCAATGCGTACAGCATTTTCGGTATTTCTACGGTAGTGGCCACGATGATACTTGTTTTTATCCGGCTGCTCTTTCATAAGAAAACAACGGATAATTACGGCTCGGCGCGCTTTGCCACGCGCTCAGAAATGGAAGCAGGGCATCTCCTGGACGGCAGAGGCATTATTCTTGGCCTTACTGATGACGGCTATTACCTGCGTGATGATGAAAAGACGCATGACTTTTTATGCGCGCCTACCCGCAGCGGCAAAGGCGTGGGCATTATCATACCAACGCTTTTATCCTGGCCGCATTCGGTGCTGGTGGTAGACGTTAAAGGGGAAAACTACGCCTTTACGGCAGGGCGCAGGCAGAAAATGGGGCAGATTATTTTAAAATTTGATCCGACCAGCCTTAAATACATTGATGAAAAAGGCCGGTACAGTACGGAGCCTGAAGCAATTGGCGTCAAGTTCAATCCGCTTGATGAAATCCGTATGGGCACGCCCCATGAAGTAAGGGACTGCCAGAATATCTGCCGAGTACTGGCCGACCCGACCGGGAAGGGCTACGAAGGCGCCAACGCGCACTGGACCAGCAATGCGTCAGATTTGCTTTTTGCCATGGTGCTGCATCTTAAATGGCTGAAGAAAAATGAACCTGTAAATATAACAACGGTACTGGAATATATGGCATCGGACAGCCAGGGGCTACAGCATTTGCTGAAAGAAACCGTGGAAAGGGCAGATATTGACTTAAAACACGATGACACAGGTGAAGTGCTGAAATTTACCAATGCTTCAAGTGACAGGCTGTATTTTCATCCGCGTGTTTATCAGATTTTTAATAAAATGGCCAGCACCCCGGAAAAAGAATTCGGGTCCATCCGGAGCACGCTGGAAACTGCGCTTTCCGTGTACCGTGACCCGATTGTCGCGGCCAATATGGCAAGCAGTGATTTTAAAATCCGTGACCTGATGAACAGCGACCGGCCGGTATCTTTATATCTTATTGTGCCGCCGTCAGACATAGACCGGCTGATGCCGTGCTTCCGCGTTATAGTGGAGATTTTATACAAGCGCAATACGGAAAAAATGGATTTTGACATTGAGGATAAAAAAACAAAGGCCAATAAGCACCGGCTTTTGATGCTGCTCGATGAATTTCCGCAGCTGGGCAAACTGGAAACTTTTGAAACGTCAATGGGCGTTATTGCAGGCTACGGTATTAAGGCCCTTATTATCTGCCAGTCCGTGATGCAGATCAATAAAATCTATGGCAAGGACAACGGCATTATCTCCAACTGCGAAGTGCAGGTTTATTACGCGCCGAATGACCATGAAACGGCGGAAATGCTTTCCAAAACGATTGGTGATGAAACTAGGGAGCAGAAAAGCCGTACCACCGGTACGGCGCTTATCAGCCTAGATAAATCGAGGACCTACAGTGAAATGGCGCGCAAGCTTATGACTCCCGATGAAATCCGCGGCATGGATGCTAAAAAAGAACTGATTGTCAAAAGCAAGATGCGCCCAATACTGGCTAATAAAATTACCTGGTATGACAATCCGGATTTTATGGACCTGGCAGCAGAACCCCCGGACAAATCCGATTCCATTCCGCAGCAGCTTACCGGCTGGTACAGGGAAAGTGGAGACAGGCTGAATGTTGCAGTGAAGCAGCTTAATGCCGTGCAGGTAGCAGAGATATTAAGTGAAGTGGAGGAATCAGGGCCGGTTGATGACACTGAACAGAGTTTAGATGCGTATGACATTGATGAAGATATGATGATGCCTGACGAAGAAGGGCAATAGATAGAACTTTAGCAAAACGTAAAGGGGCGGAAAAGATGCTGTTTAAGCAGATTAAGTATTTTATGGCCATTGCCGCTACCGGCAGCTTTTCAGAAGCTGCCGCGCAGTGTTTTATCTCGCAGTCAGCAGTTTCGCAGCAGATAACGGCGCTGGAAAGGGAACTTGATGCAGAGCTTTTTGAGCGCACGCCGCGCGGCGTAATCTTAACGGAAGCCGGGCGTTATCTTTATGAAAATGCCAGGGTGCTTCTGAAACAGGCTGAAAAATTAAAGACCGGCGTCCGGCAGGCTGACTGTAAATACCGGGACCGGTTTGTTGTAAGTTTTACCGCGGGCTGCCTGCCGGAAGAACTTTGCTGCGCGCTTGTAAGGTTTAAAACGCGGCATCCTGAGGTAACTCTCCATGTTTATGAAGCCGGTTTTGAGGCAGCGCTCGAAGCCCTTGAAAAAGGGCAGGCTGACATTCTGGTTACTGCGCATACTTTACCGGCAGGCCGTGAATTTACTGCTTTTAAAATCTCTTCCAGGCCCTGTTATGCGAAGCTGGGTGCTTTTGATGCTCCGGTTCAGCCGGAACTGGTAAGAGCAGAAGATTTGCTGGATTTGCCGTGCATCATAGTAGGCAGCGAAAATGAGCGCATGGCAGAAGAAAAGTTTTACCGGCAATGGCTGGGGCTTACAACTTACTTTCTTTTTGCCGGAAACTTGCAGGAAGCAGAACTTATGGCAGCTGCCGGCAATGGTTTTCTTATTACGGATAGGCAAACAGAGCTGCCGGGTCTTATAGCGGTGCCGCTGTATAAAGGAAAAAATCGGTTAATACAGAGCTGTTACCTGTATACCATGAATGAGAGCAATGCCTATGTCAAGGAATTTGCAGCTCTTTTACAAGAACTCTGCGGCATGCCGCAAATAGGTGAGGTGGAGGAAAAATGATGCAGGATAAGCTGAAAACCCAGCTGGAGAAACTAAGGGTACAGGCAGCCCAGAAAGAAGCCCGCTCGCTGGAAGCGGCCGAAAAGCTGAAAAGAATGCGTGAAGAACGCAGGGAACTGAATTCTGAAATTGCTGCCATTGAGCGCCGGGTGCGTAATCATCGCCTGATTGAAACCGGTGCACTGGTTGAAAAAATTCTCGGCGAGAGTGCGGATAAGGGCATTCTTGCCGGGCTTTTAGATAAATATAAAAATCTTTTTAACGGCAGCGGCGCGGCTTATGAAATAAAAATCGCCGGGGACACGCTCATCAGCCGCTGGGAAGAAGAAAGGAAAGCGGCAAAAACCAGGGGCCGCAGAAAGGCAGATGACGCTGATGACGATGGAAACGAGTAAAGAAAAAATAGAGCACGCCGAAGCAACAGACCTCGGCGCAAAGATGCTGAAATCTTCGCTTGGCCTGGTGCGTCCCTTTTTCGATGACCCGGAGGTGGTGGAGATTATGCTTAATCCGGACCGCCATTTATGGGTGGAGCGCATCGGACAGCCCTGTAAGGACACCGGCATTTTAATCAGCACCGAAGAAAGTACGCGCGTTATCAAACTTGTCGCAACCTACTGCCATACGGTAGTAACGGAAAATAACCCGATACTATCCGCTGAACTGCCGAATTTCGGCAGCCGCTTTGAAGCGGTACTGCCTCCTGTTACCACGGCACCGGTCTTTTCCATCCGTCAGCCGGCCAAAAAACTCTTTGACCTTCAGGACTATATTGATAAAGGCATTATGACGCCGCAGCAGGTGGAAATAATCAAACAGGCCGTGAAGGACAGAAAAAATATCCTCTTTGTGGGCGGCACCGGCACCGGTAAGACTACGGCAACCAACGCCGTGCTGGATGAAATTGCGAAAACAGGCGACCGTATTCTGATACTTGAAGATACGCGCGAGCTGCAGTGCAGCGCGCCGAATGCAGTATTCCTGCGCACGCAGGATAACATCGGCATGACCAGGCTTTTAAAATCCACCATGCGCCTGCGCCCGGACCGCATTGTGGTAGGCGAAGTCCGTGACGGAGCCGCGCTGGCGCTTTTAAAGGCCTGGAATACCGGGCATCCTGGCGGTATATCCACGATACACGCGGATAACGCCTATGCCGGGCTTTTAAGGCTGGAAAGCCTGATACAGGAAGCAATACCGTCACCGCAGCCGCAGCTGATTGCGGAAGCCGTGGATATAGTTATTTACATTGAACGCGTGCACTTTTCCCGCAAGGTGAAGGAAATGGCGTTTGTAAACGGCTATAAGGACGGCGTTTATCAGCTGGAATACATAAAGGGGTGAGAGCTTTGGAAGAAAAAATTCCCGATGGTTATTACATTCCCGCGCATAAAAGCCTGCAGGAAGAAATTCTCTGGGCCGGGGTGCCGCGCGAATTTATGATTTTAAACTTTACGCTTTGCATATCCATTGCCGTAATGCTGCGTATTTATCCGTTTTTCATCGTCAGCCTGCTTCTGCATTTTGCGGCGAAAAAGATGACGAAAAATGACCCGCAGTTTTTCAAGGCCATGGTAAGGCATCTTAATGAAAAACGTTATTTCGATGTGTAAGGAGCAAACGCATCTATGTACGATTTAAAGTATTTTCATAAAAAATACCGCAGTGTTGACGATGAGCTGTGCGATCACCTGCCGTGGGCGCTATTTGTTGCCCCCGGTGTAATTCTCAACAAGGACGGTTCGTTTCAGAAAACCTTTGAGTTCCGCGGGCATGACCTTACAAGTTCCACGAAATTTGAAACGGCAGTTGCAGCTAGCAAGGTAAATAATATTTTAAAACGCCTTGGTGACGGCTGGGTGTTCTTTAGTGAAGCGCGCCGCTCCCGCAGCACGGCTTATCCTGAGAAGGATTACCCTGATACTATTACGCAGATGATGGAATGGGAACGGAAAAAATATTTTGCGGGCGGCACGCATTTTGAAAGCCGCTATTATGCAACCATTGTTTACCTGCCGCCAACGGACAGCTTTAACAGGCTGGTCGGGCATTTCATTGAAACGGAGCGCTCGGCAGGGCTGCGTGAACATGAGTGCATCAAGGAGCAGCTGCGTAATTTTCTTATTACTTACCGCAGGATTTTTGACCTCTTTAATGACGTTATGTACGAGTGCCATGAACTGACCGATGACGAAACACTGACCTATCTGCATGACTGCATCAGCGTCAAAAGGCATAAAGTAAAAACTCCTGACATACCGGTATTTCTGGACAAATTAGTTGCAGACAGCCCGTTAGTCGGCGGCACAACCATGACGCTGGGGCAGGAGCGCGATAAGCGTTATCTTGGCGTGGTTTCCATTACGGCGCCTCCGGACAGGTATTATCCGGGCATACTGGATGAATTAAACCGCCTGCCGATAGAGTACCGCTGGTGTACAAGGTATGTGGCATTGGATAAGGTCAACGCCCTTGAAAAGCTGGACGTTACGCGCCGCAACTGGTTTAGCAGCCGCAAAGGCTTCTGGGCTTTCATCAAGGAAGCGATTTTCCGCGCTGAAAGCGCCATTGTGGAAATTGCTGCCGTGGAGCGTTATAACGATACGCAGGCAGCCATTACGGAAGTCAGGGACGACATCTGCTCACTTGGCTATTACTGTAATACCTTTGTGGTCATGGAAAAAGACGAGGACAGACGTGATGATGCGGTAAGGGAGATAGAGCGTGTTTTAAATTCACGGGGCTATGTTACAAAGTATGAAGATTATAACGCGTGCAGTGCCTGGTTCGGTACGCTGCCGGGGCTTGTCCGCGCCAATATCCGCTGGCCGTTCATTACAAGCCTTGAATTATCCTATATGTTTCCCTTATCTGCCGTATGGGCAGGTGATGCCTGGAATAAACACCTTGCTGCACCCGCACTGATGCAGACGGAAACCACGGGCAGCACGCCGTTCAGGTTTAACCTGCATTACAACGATTTCGGCAATGCCATGATAATCGGCCCGATTGGCAGCGGCAAGTCCGTACTCTTAAATACAATAGAAATGCACTGCCGCGGCTATAAAAATGCCAAAGTGTATATTTTTGATAAGGGCGGCAGCTGCCGCGCGCCAACGGCAGGCGTAGGGGGCGTTTTCTATGACCTCGGTGAAGCCGAAGGCGGCATAGCTTTTCAGCCGCTGCGCTATATTGACTGTGAAGATGAACGTGTGTGGGCCAGCGAGTGGCTACAGATGATATACGAACAGGAAGGTGTTCAGCTGACGCCGGAAGATAAAGCGCTTATCTGGCAGGCGCTGCAGTCACTGGCAAACTCTGCGGTGGAGCAGCGCACGATGAGCGGCTTTTACATGCTGGTGCAGAGCAGCAGGCTCCGCGAAGCAATAAGTCCGTTTGTAGATTATGTAGCCGGCGTTGTGGACGCCGGGCCTTACGGCGCACTCTTTGGGGCAACGGAAGATAAAATATCCGATAACCCGTGGCAGGCGTTTGAAATGGGCATTTTGATGGAAAAGAAAGCAGCTATCATGCCGGTTCTGCAATATCTGTTCCATGTTATTGAAAAGCGCTGCCATGGTGAGCCTACCTTTATTTTCCTTGATGAGTGCTGGACATTCCTCAGTAATCCGCTTTTTGCGGCAAAGATTAAAGAATGGTTCAAAACCATGCGTAAAAATAACGTGTCGATAATCTTTGCCACGCAGAGCCTGACGGACGTCACGGAAAGCAATATCGCATCAGCAATTCTTGAAAGCTGCTATACGAGGATTTTCCTGCCCAATCCCAATGCGCTGACGCCGGATGCCGAAGCTGTTTATGCCAAATTCGGCCTTAACGATACGGAACGCAGCATCATTGCCGCGGCAACGCCGAAACGGCAGTATTACTTTAAATCCGTACTCGGCTGCCGCATATTTGAACTGGCGTTAAGCCAGTTCATGCTTGCTTACGTTGGCGCAGCAGGCAAAGAGGACCAGGCGGAAATAAGGCGCATCCAGCGTGAGCATCCGCATGAAGATTTCAACCTTTACTGGCTGAAATATAAAGGCCTTGAAGATAAGCTTGCCGATTACGAAGCGTGTCAGAAATAAAAGCAGGCATGGAAATGAATGCTGTTTTTAATAAAAAATAAACGAAAGGATGCTTCAAAATGAGTTTATTGAAAAAATTAAGAAACCAGAAACTGCAGAAGGCTGTAGCGGTAAGCGTGCTGGCATTGGGTTTTGGCATCAGCAATGATGTTTCTGCTTATAAGAATCCTTACAGTGATAATGCTGTTTATACCGGCAACAGTACCGTAGTTGTCGGCAGTGAAGCAGAAGCCCTTGAAAAGGCTGGCGCCACAGCTGTTGGTTATCAGGCATCTGCAAGCAATAGTGGTACAGCCGTAGGTGCATATTCAAATGCTAGCCAGGACGGTACAGCTGTCGGTTACCGTGCAAATGCATCAGGAACTGATTCGATAGCAATCGGAGATACAGTAAACAACGCTACAGCGATTATGAGTATTGCGCTGGGCTTTGATTCAGATGCTACTGAGGTCGGTGCAATAGTATTGGGTGCGCGTTCATCAGCAACTGCTGAAGATGCGATTGCCATAGGCAAGGATACAGAGGCAAACTATAACAGTGCGATTGCTGTTGGAGCGGATTCATTTGCAAATGCTGCTGGTAGTGTAGTCATTGGAACAAATGCGGGGATATCATCCAGCGGTGTTTCTTCAGTAGCAGTAGGAGGTTTTTCCCGTGCATATGGTACACATTCACTGGCTCTGGGTTCTGGTGCTGATTCATCTGCGGATTATTCTGTTGCTATTGGCAGTAATTCGGAGGCTTCAGAGGCCTATACTGTATCATTCGGCAGCGGTGAAACCAAACGGCGACTTGTAAATGTTGCTGCCGGTACTGCTCAGACAGATGCTGTTAATGTATCCCAGCTGATCTCCAAAGGCAGCTATAACGCCGAAACAAAGCAGCTTTCCCTGCAGTCCAACAGCGGCAGCAATGTACTCGTGGATTTGTCCGCGCTGCCTGAGGGTGGAGCAGCATATACCGCAGGTGACGGCATTATTATTGCTGACGATGTTATCAGCGTTAAAAAAGACGGTACGGTTACGGAAGGCAATACGGATGTTGTAACAGGGGGGACTGTTTATGATGCTGTTAAAAACAAAGCTGACATTACCTATATTGATGCTGAACTTGCCAATAAAGCTGATACCGACCTTGGCAATATTACCGATGGCGGTAAAGGCGTTGTAGGGGATATTGCCGAAGAAGCACTGGCTGATGACCTTAACGCCAAAGCTAACGTAAACGCGTCTAATGTAGCTGGTTTTACGGCAGAATGGGGTGCGGCAATTGGTACCGGTATTGTTGAAGACGGCAACAGGCAGCTGGTAACAGGCGGTACAGTATTTAATGCCGTCAAAGATAAAGCCGATATTACCTATGTCGATAACGGGCTTTTGGCTAAAGCCGATGCAGATCTCGGCAATCTTACTGCCGGTGGGCAGACAGTTATCCAAAACATTGCCATAAGCAGCGTAAAACTTGCAAACGGCACGAATACAACGGTCAGCAGCAGCGAAAATGAGGACGGTTCCTTAACCTATAAAGTCAATGTTGAAGGGAGCGGGCAGGCTGAAGCAGGCAATACAGGCCTTGTAAGCGGCGATACTCTCTACAACACTGTCAATGAAATCAATGAGAACATTACAAATGTTACTGAAGGCATTAATGCTGATTTAAATAACAAAGCCAATACCGATGCATCTAATGTGGCTGAACATACAGCAGAATGGGGAAAAGCTATCGGCACCGGCGTTATTGAAGACGGCAACGGCCAGCTGGTAAGCGGCGGCACAGTATTTAATGCTGTCAAAGATAAAGCAGATATTACCTATGTTGATGCGGGCCTCAGTAATAAAGTTGACCTTGGCCTCGGCAATATTAATATTGACGGTCGGAATGTTATCCAGAACATTGCCAAAGGCAGCGTAAAACTTGCAAACGGTACTAATACAACGGTCAGCAGCAGTGAAAATGAGGACGGCTCTTTAACCTATAAAGTCCATGTTGAAGGGAGCGGGCAGGCTGAAGCAGGCAACACCGGCCTTGTGAGTGGTGATACCCTCTACAATACCGTAAATAATATCAGCAATAATTTTACGGAAATTACCGATGACATTAATGCGGAACTTGCCGTTAAAGCCAATGCCGATGCTTCCAACGTGGCTGGTTTTACGGCAGAATGGGGTGCAGCCATCGGCACCGGCATTATTGAAGACGGCAACGGCCAGCTGGTAACCGGCGGTACGGTATTTAACGCCGTAAAAGATAAGGCAGATATTACCTATGTCGATAACGGGCTTTTAAGTAAAGCCGATGCAGATCTCGGTAATCTTACTGCCGGTGGGCAGTCCGTTATCCAGAACATTGCCAAAGGCAGCGTAAAACTGGAAAACGGCATTAACACCACGGTCAGCAGCACGGAAAACGAAGATGGTTCATTAACATACAAAGTCAACGTTGAAGGCAGCGGCAAAGCCGAAGCAGGCAACACAGGCCTTGTTAGCGGCGATACCCTGTATAACACCGTCAATGAAATTAATGAGAACATTACTAATGTTACCGAAGGTATTAACGCTGATTTAAATAATAAAGCTGACGCCAATGCTTCCAATGTGGCTGACCATACGGCAGAATGGGGCGCAGCTATCGGTACAGGCCTGGTGGAAGACGGCAACAGTGAACTTGTAACCGACGATACCGTTTATGAAGCCGTTAAAGACAAAGCTGATGCAGACCTTGGCAATCTTACCGAAGATGGTAAAGACGTTATCAAAAACATTGCCCAGAATTCCGTCAAAGTTGAAGATGGTTTAAATACTACCGTGACCAGAACGGAAAACGAAGATGGTTCATTAACCTACAAAGTCAATGTTGAAGGCAGCGGCAAAGCCGAAGCAGGCAACACCGGGCTTATTAGTGGTGACACTCTTTATAATACAGTCAATGAAATCAACGAAAACATTACTAATGTTACTGAAGGCATTAATGCAGAACTTGACGGTAAAGCTGACGCTGATGCGTCTAATGTGGCTGATCATACGGCAGAGTGGGGTGCTGCCATCGGTACAGGAAAAGTGGAAGCTGGCAACGGGGAACTGGTAACCGGTAATACCGTTTACGAAGCTGTTAAGGATAAAGCTGACGCCGATTTTGGCAATCTTACCGAAGACGGCAAAGGCGTTATTGGTGATATTGCCCAAGACGCTTTGCAGGATGATTTGGACGGAAAAGCAAATACCGATGCTTCCAATATCGAAACGGATAAATGGGCAGACAAGCTCGGTACCGGCACGATTGCCGATGGAGATAAAAGCCTGGTAAACGGTGATACGGTGTATGACGCCATTAAAAATATGGGCGGCGGGCTTGTGATGAGTGATGACAAGACAATTACGGTCGGTAAAAATGACGGTGCAGCCGTCATTGACGTTGCGAGACAGAATTCTGACGGCAGCACGGAAAACCGTGTCATTACCGGCGTTCAGACTGATAGTGAAGATATGTCGTCCGCAGCGAATGTTGGTTATGTAAATCAGAGCGTAGGGCAGCTGGCCAGTGACTTCAACCGCGGTTTATCTGAACTTGACAACCAGATGAAAAAAGGCGTAGCCGGTGCAGCCGCCCTTGCGGCACTTAACCCGCTTGATTATGACCCGGAAAACAAACTGAACTTTGCCGCAGGCGTAGGTTCTTATAAAGGTGAAAATGCAACGGCGCTTGGCATGTTCTACCGTCCGAATGAGAATGTAATGTTCTCACTTGGTGGCGCATTCGGTAATGGTGAGAATATGTGGAACGCAGGCATAACTTTTAACCTTGATAAACCCAGCACATCTACATCTAAAGCGGCAATGGCGCGCGCCATTAAAACAATGGCTGCTGATAATGATGCCCTTGAAGCCAAAGCGGCCGAACAGGACGCTAAAATCGCTCAATTAACCGCGCAGGTTCAGGCGCTGCTCGAAGCGCAGGGCATTAATAAATAAAACGGTCAAAAAAATTCTGCTGATTAGAGCAAAAATCAGCTTGTTTTTCGCCGGTTTTGGCAGTGAATTAAAAACCGGCGGCCGTTAAAAGGCAAGGACGGATTATCCGCTTGCTTTATCCTTGCCTTTTAACGGTGTTAGCCAGGTTATAATGAACGCCCAAAAGCGGCAGAAAGGATTACAAAATGTCTTTATTTGGTTTGGCTGAAAAAAAGAAAATAGCAGTGCTTGAAAAACAGGTTGCTGACCAGCAAAAGCTTATAGACCAGTTGCTAAAACTAACAGAGCGCAGCATGGAAGCTTATGCAAAAGCGCATAATGCTGCCAAAGAAGCACTGACAATTGCTAAAAGCCTTTCAGAAAAATCTAACGATGATGAATAGGCAATAAAAAAACAGGCGCATTTGCGCCTGTTATAAAACCATTTGTTTTTATTTGGTGAAATGATGAATGGTATCACCAGGTTTTGTTTGACCAATTTTAGGTCCCCCAGTACCACTACTGTAAACTTTTTTCCCATCAGTGCGTGTTGTTATAGTGCTACCGCTTTTGGTCGTTTCAACAGTACTTCCGTCAGATAACTTTTCAGTTTTAACAACATCTTTTGTTGATTTAGTTGTGCTTGTTGGCACTTTAGCCGGTGCATTAGCGGAAGGTTCATCACTGCCGCAGCCAAAGGAGGCAAGGGCAGCTAAAAGGGTAGCAAGTACAAACAGTTTTTTCATAGCTAATCTTCTCTCTTTCTAGTAAAGTTTTCTTCTAAATAGTCAATTTGCGCGAAATCTTTGCTGATTTCTTCACAGCGTTCAATAAAGCCGGGGTCGTTAGCGGCTTTGTGCATAATATCTTCAAAGATTTCTTTTCTTATATTATAGCATTCATAGTATTTCGGAAATGTTCTTATATCGTCAGCTTCTTTTAAAGCTGTAAGAGTTTTATTGCTATATTGGTTATCCATATAACTCCTTTAAAATGCAATTTGCTTTAATTACCAATTATCTTCCATTAGCCAGGTTAATACATTAATTTTTTTAATACCTTTGTAGTTGGCTTCTGGGTCTTCATCAAGAGTTAAAAGTATTTTAGGATTATGGTCTTTAATCTTGTCAAGCGAAGCTAATTCACGCTTTAAGGTATTTTCATCACGTACAGTAGCGGCTACCTGGTAATAAATTTTGTCAGTGTCATTTGTTGCGATAAAATCTACTTCCAAATTGTCAATTTTGCCAACGTATACTTTATAGCCGCGGCGCAAAAGTTCCAGATAAACCACATTTTCCAAAATATGGCCCACATCGACAGCACTGCTGCCTAAAAGCATACTGCGCAGGGTAATATCAACAGCATAATATTTGGAGTTAGTTTTTAAAAGCTGCCGCCCACGGATATTATATCTTTTTGCTTCGTAAGTAATAAAACTTTCAGTTAATGCGCTAAGGTATTTTTCGATTGTGCGGGTATCAATTTTGCGTCCGTTGCTGGTTAAGGTATCAGCAATCTTTTTGGAAGACAGTTCATTGCCAATATTATCATAAACAAAACGTAATACGCTTTCCAGCATCATCGTATCCGTTATATTTTTTCTTACCATTATGTCTTTTATAACGATAGTGTTATAAAGCCCGTCTAAATAAGTGTTTATATCACTAATTTCCTCTAAAGGCAAAGCACCAGGGAAGGAACTTCTTTCCAGATAAGTGCGGTACAGCTGCTGCAGATTGCTGGTGTTATACGCAGAGCAAAATTCTTTAAAAGATAGCGGCAGCATTTTAATTTCGATATATCTGCCGGATATATAGGTGGCAAGTTCGCTTGACAGCATATAGGCATTAGAGCCAGTAACATAAAGGTCAATATTGGGTCTTAAATTAAGGCTGTTAATTACAGCAGGCCATTCTTCAACATTTTGTATTTCATCTAAAAAAACGTATGTTTTTTCTGGATGCAAACGTTCTATAACGTATTCGTGCAAAGTTTCCGGATTTAATAATTTTCGGTAGGCAAAATCTTCAAAATTTATTTTCAATATCTGATTTTCCTGAATGCCATACTCAAAAAGATATTTCTGGTAAATTTCCATAAGCGTTGACTTTCCGCATCGCCGGATACCGGTAATGATTTTTATTAAATCCTTATCTTTGAACGATATAAGTTTATCCAGATATTGCCTGCGTTCTATAAATTTTCTCATGGCTATCCTCCTTAATGACATTATAATCCAAAAAATTGCAAAAAACAACATGAAAACAACATTGCAATGCTGTTTTCAGAAAAAATATAACAAAATATTACATTGCAATGTGAATTCGAGGTGTAAAATGAAAAATCTATTTTAATTATTGCTTTTGCTGCAGCTATGGCAGTAGTTCAATCTGGGTTTGCTCTTACTGTATATGACCCTACAAACCATACGGAAAACCTGGCAGCAAAACTTGAAGCCATTAAACAGACTGCGCATCAGGCGGAAATGGTGCAGAATGAATTGAAGCAGCTGGCCAAATTGGACCCTGCTTATCAGGACGAAACATTGTCGCAGATACGTTCCAGCATTTCCAGTATCAATGACATCCGTAATTCCATTGATGCCATTGGCACGGATTTTAATTCGATGATGGATGCATTTGATGAAATAAGCCCGGATTATGAGGACTGGAACGGCGTGAGTGCCGAACAGTACGCACGGCAGATGGACAAGGTGCGTGACGCCTGGGATAAGGCTGTCAACCAGAGTATGCTTTCCGGCACGGTCGCAAGCCCTGATGAGCAGCAGCAGACGGCAGACGCGGTAACGCGGCTTGTTGAAGCCGCACAGAACGCCGAAGGCACAACCGGTGCTGTGCAGGCTCTGGCACAGCTTAACGCCATACAGATAAACGAACTTCAAAAAATGCTTGCCATTACTGCCGATGCGCAGCGCACGCAGAATATGTATTTCAAACGACAGATTGAAGCAGAAGAAGCCGGGCGCCGCAGGACGGAAATAATGATGGATAATTACGAAGCAAATTTAAAAGCTGATGTGACCATTAGCAGTGACGGCAGCGACATTCATCATTTCACGAGGTAAGAGCAGATGGACACAGGTATTTTGGACACAATGCTTGTTACTATAGCCGGTTTTACTACCGGTTCGTCCGGCACTATAACCGGCTATGCTACAAGCCTTTACGGCATTTTAATCCTACTGGATTTTATTTTGGCAGTGCTTTTAAATCTTGGTGAAACAGACCATATCAAGCAGCTGGTAAGAAAGGTTTTATTCTATGGTTTCTGGATTTGGGTTATCCGTGAGTGGGGCACGCTTTGCGATGTTCTGCTCGACAGCCTGATGATTACCGGCACAGCTGTGGGTGGTGTAGATGCTTCTGCATTGAAAAATCCATCTTTGCTTATTGAAAGAGGTTTATATATCGCTAAACCTTATATGGATTATGCCAGTGAGATGAGTTGGTTAGATATTACCATGTCACCTTTAAACTGGCTTATGGCAGTAATAGGTTATACAGGCGTAGTGCTTGCTTTTGGCATTTTGGCTTTACAGATTTTCATTACTTACGTCGAGTTTTACATTGCCAGCGCCCTGCTTTTAATCTTTATTCCGTGGGGCAGCTTTAAATACACCAGTTTTGTCGCTGAAAAAGCAATCGGTGCTGTTATAAGCTACGGCACTAAGCTGATGATGCTGGGGGCTGTATATGGCTTATCATCTGGAATTATAAATTCTATGACTGTAACTTTTGTTGGTGAACCTGAACCAGGTAGTGTGCTTGCTTCTATGCTCGGACCTTTCGCTTTATGCCTGTTATGCTGGCAGGCACCGGGCATGGCAGCAGGCCTGATGACCGGCGCACCTACACTTTCCGCCGGGACGGCAGCGGGTACGGCAGTTGCCGGGTTTGCTGGTGCCAGTGCCGGTGGTGCAATGGGCGCAGGCGTTGGCAGTATGGCAATGGGTGCGGGCAATAGTGCGGCTAAAGCCGCAGCAGGTCTCGCAGGGGCTGTTACTGCGGGCGCAACGGCAGGTGGACCGGGGGCAGGCGGCGCAGCAGGAGCAGTTACTGGTGCGGCCGGTTTTGCGGCATCATCCTTTAAAAACGCAGCTTCCAATGCGGCGCAGGGTGTTACCGGCGCGTTTAACAGCGGTGCTGCTTCTGTAAATATGGGCGGCAGCAGTGGTTCGGCCGGTGGCAGTTCCGGCGTCAGTGCATCTGGCAGTACGTCCAGTGGCACTTCGATGGGCGCATCTTCAACAGGCGGCAGTGCTTCAGGAAGTGCTGGTTCAACTGCTACAGGCCAGACAACTGGTACATTCTCATCTGGCGCAGCACGAACAACAGCAGGTGCCGGGGCAATGGGTGCAGGCAGTACGGCAAGTACAGCTGCAAGTTCAGGCGCGCAGACGGCAGCTGGTTTTGCTAATACTTTCGCTGCAGCAGGTGGCAGCAGTGCCAAAGCATCATCCGCATTTGCCGCAGGCAGTATGAATACAGGTTCTTCTACGGGCAGCGGCGCAGCACATTCCGGTGCATCAGCTGCCTTTCAGAGGGCAATAGATGAAACGAAACAGGCAGTGCCTCCTGAAGCAACGCCGCAGGGCGGTTTCAGTGTGCCGCTGCCTAAGGATGACGATTGACAGGGGGTTTTATACTTGGTAGCTACTAAAAAACGCAGTGCGATTACGGCAGCACTTGCAGTGCTTCTGGCGTTGCCAATTACGGGCGAAGCGGCAGAGAGCAAGTCGAAGCCGGGGCCGTTTAAAGCAAGGGTAATTGAAATGCTTAAAGATAACCCGTTTTCTGAATACTGGGACAGTACGGTAAGTGCGCCGGTGGACATCAGTGAAGCTGATATTACCTTTCAAGCAGAAAGTGCAGCCGAAAGCAGGAGCGCAGAAGTTGTGCAGCCAGCGGATGAGGATTTCCGGGAGCCTGCTCCGGAAAGCATAACGGTTTCGGCAGAAATATGGCAGCCGGAAATAGTTATTGAAGAAGATACTTCTTTAGATTTATTTGAGGATAATTCTGCTAATGAAAATGCCGCACTTTATGAATACAGGCGCGGCGAAAGCTATGAGGTTTATGCCGCACCGGGTTTTATTTCGGACGTGCAGCTTAAACCCGGTGAACAGATAACAGGCATTACGATAGGTGATGCAATAAGCTGGTCAGTGGAAACGCGTTTAGGTGCAGACAAGACCTGGCACGTTTATGTAAAACCGCTCCAGCTCGGTGTGGCAACAAATATGATTATTAATACCGACAGGCATTATTACAGCCTGCGCCTTATTGCGGACAGCGATTATAGCCCGGTAGTCAGCTGGACATATCCCGGTGAAGCAAGGGAAGAATACAATCCGCAGGGTATATCCCTGAAAGTGGAAAGCGTGCAGGATATTAACTTTGACTATGATGTAACCGGCAAATACAGCTGGACGCCGGAAACCGTGTTTGATGACGGAGCAAAAACCTATCTGCTGCTTCCTGAGGGAGCGGCAGCACGCCATACACCGGTTGTCTATCAGAAAAGGGGAGGCCTTTTATTAAACCTTGATTACAGGCTGGTAAATAACACCATCATACTCGACAGGGTATGTGATGAAATTTATCTTGTCACATCGAATACTGACCGTGTTGTTATCAAAAACGAGCACGCTGCAACGCCCTGGAATTATTAAAGATAAGGAGATGATTTGTATGAAAAAGGACGATTTTGTAAGAAACATCTGCGAAAAATGCGGCCTTACGCAGAAGGACGCAAACAATGTTATCAAAGCCTTTGCTGAAGCAGTCAGAGACGCTGTAGCAGCTGGTAAAAAGGTGCAGCTTATCGGCTTTGGTGCATTTGAAAGCCGCAGGCGCGGTGAGCGCAAAGGACATAATCCGGCAACTGGCGCAGAAATAAAAATTCCGGCAGCAACCGTTCCTGTTTTTAGAGCAGGAAAGGCATTTAAAGATGCCGTTAATGATGCGCGTAAAGCTGCAAAGAATGCGGAAAAGAGGTAAGAGTAAATGAGCATGCCTGAAGAATTTGCCCGTGATGAAGCCATGGCAATGGGCGCGTTCAGAGAAGAAGCCCTTTTGCTCGAAGATGTTTTAGAGGACCAGAAAATTCAGGAACGCATTGAGCGCGGGGAGGATTAACCGGTGGCTCAGACAACGAGTGATTACAGAAAACAGGTAACAGAACGCCTCATCGGTATGCTTGAAAGCGGTACTGCGCCGTGGCAGAAACCATGGGACGCAGGTATTGCCGCGATGAACCGTCCGCATAATTTTAACGGCCGGCCGTATCACGGCGTGAATGCCTTAATGCTCTGGTGTACGGCCATAGATAAAGGCTATGAAGATCCGCGCTGGCTTACCTTCAATCAGGTGCAAAAACTGGGCGGGCGCGTAAATAAGGGCGAAAAGTCGCAGCTTGTTGAATACTGGCAATGGGAAAAAGAAATTGAAAATCCTGATACCGGTGAGAAGGAAAAAGTGCCGCTGCCGCATCCAAAGGTGTTCCGCGCTATGGTTTTCAATGCCGACCAGTGCAGCGGACTGCCTCCGCTGGAGCGTCCAATACAGCAATGGACGCCGCATGAAAGAGCTGACAGGATTGTTGCCGCAAACGGTGTGCAGGTAATGCACAGCAGCGGCGAGGGGGCATTTTACAGCCCCGGTGGCGATTATATCTGCCTGCCGCCGAAGGAAAGTTTTCCAACGGAAGATGCCTATTACTCAACGCTGCTGCATGAAGTTGGCCACAGTACCGGGCACCCGGCAAGGCTGAACCGCGAATTCAGCGGGCAGTTTGGCAGCGAAAATTATGCCAAAGAGGAACTGCGCGCAGAACTAGCATCAACCTTTTTATGCGGCGAACTCGGCATTGCCACAACTGGCAGTGATGAGCAGCACGCTGCTTACGTTAAAAGCTGGGTAAGCGCATTAAGGAATGATTATAACGAGATATTCCGCGCGGCAGCAGACGCCGAAAAAATCTGCAATTACCTGTATGACCGTGAAAAGGAATACCTGAAGAACATGGAGCAAAATAAAGAGCTTTTAAACGAGCGTCTGGAACAGGTGCAGCAGCCGGTCATGGATGATGATGGCCTGGTTGTTGTGCAAATGGCACAAACAGCCAAATTCCGCGGCAAGATAGCCATTTATTCAAATAATGCCGTTTATATGGGTGACAGCCGTAATTATCTTTACGGCACTTACGATAACGGTGATAATTCACTGGTATTTGTCAGCCGCAATCCGCTGGCATTCGACCTTGTTACCGGCCGTGATTATCCGGATAGCTTGCAGAAGTTCATGGAGAGAGGAAAAATTACGGCAGCTGATTTACAGGAAATGCACAGGTTAAATGCCAGGCTGCTTGTAGCAACCGATGCACTGCAAACCGCTGAACTTAGTTTTAAAGGCGTTCCTTTTGATGAACATCAAAATATTATGCGGCGCATGACGCCGGAAGAATTTGCTGAAAGCAAGGGGGTAAAAAATATGGATTATAAAGAAAAAATGGAGCAGATGCCTGCCAGTGATGCGCAGAAGGGCTTGATGGTCAGCCTTGATTGCAGGTTTTCCGAAGATATTACCAAAGGCGAAGCTGACCGCGTTATTAAAGAGCAGCTGGACAAAAGAGAAAAGCATCTTGCAAAAATGAATGAACCGGCAACTAAAAATCAGCTGCAAACGCTTAAAGAAAATGATTGCAACTTTGATAAAAAAATTACTGTCGGCGAAGCATCGAAAATGATCGGCCAGCTGCCCGCTACGGCAGAACAGAAGAAATACATGGATAAACTGAAAATAGAATATGATGAGAAAGTTACGAGAAATGGTGCGGTAAAACTGATTGAGAAAAAAATGCGGGAATTTGAGGAACGCGATAACCAGCCGGCAACGCAAAAGCAGCTTGCTGCGATGAAGGAGCGGGGTCTGGAACCTGCCGCTGATACAACTAAAGGTGAAGCAAGGGCAGCAATTTATTTAAGCCCGGCAACTGAAAAACAGCTGAATTTTCTTAACATTAACAGAATTGATTATGATGCGGAAAAAATCTGTTTTGGCCGCGCTGCCGCTATTATTTCCAAAATACAGGCTGAAAGAAGTAAGCCTGCCACCAGGGAGCAGCTGATGTATCTTGATGACCTCCGGCAGTCTTATGCAAAAGACATTACCAAAGGTGAAGCCTATAAGCTTATTCGTATTGCGCACGCTAAAATTGAAAAAGTTACTGATGAGCAGTTAAAACTCGCAGCAAAGCTGGAGATCAAAGTACCTGAAAATATAAAACGCAGTGAATTGGCGCAGCTTATCGATACTAAAATGAAAGAAAATGCCATAGCTAATTACGTTGCCAAAGAATCCGGCAAAGAAAATATCGAGGCTAAATACATGGAATTAGCCAAACAGCAATATGAGAAAAGCAATGATTTCAGTAAGACTGATGATAAGGCAATTGCCAAAGATTTGTTAAGCCAGGGATTTGATGCGAAAGCTGTAAAAAAAGTTATTATTCAAAAATCTCCTGTCAGTGCAGAATATGACCGCGCCAGCAGGTTAGTTGAAGCAGCTGCCAAAGAAGTAAAACCATTTCAAAAAGTAACGGAAGCTGAAATGGGAAGATGAAATTAAAAACCGTTTTAAAAGCATTGCTTGCTTTTAATATATTGTTTTTTACATTTACTTTGCCGGTAGCAGCAGCCGAAATAACTTCTCCTTTCGGCTGGCGTATAAATCCGGTTACTGGTGAAGACGAATTTCATACCGGTATTGATATCGCCTGCGAATACGGGACGCCAATCGGGGCCATGCTGCCGGGCAGGGTAGTATATGCAGCTGAATACGGCGGGTACGGCAACTGCGTTATTCTTGCACATGAAGGTGGGGATAACACGCTGTATGCCCATCTTTCCGAAATAACAGCTGTGTATGATACCCGGGTAGAAGGTGGTGATGTAATTGGTTATGCCGGGTCTACCGGTTTTTCTACCGGACCGCATTTGCATCTTGAATGGTGGCATAACGGCGAATATATGGACCCGTCATATCTGTGGAGGTAGTTTTGATGTTAAATTACATACAGTTTGGGTTAAATATGAAAGTAGCCCGTGTCCGTCAAAGGCTTACTCAAAAGCAGTTTGCAGATAAAATGACGACAGCCGGCATAAAACTTACCGTGGATGCTGTTTCTAAAATCGAACGCGGCGAGCGAACTGTCAATAATGATTTTATCCGTACTGCTGCTGAGGTTCTGAACTGCAGCATTCAGAAACTGACAGCTGTATCTGACGAGGAACAGACAACGGCACAGAAGCTGGCAGCTGCTTTACGAACAACAGCTGATCTGATGGAAAGGGCTTATGCTGAAAAATAGTTATGAAAGAAGTGCTAATTATGAATTTGGTGAAATTAAAACGCAAAAAGCTTCAAAGACTGGTTCTTGCAAGTGTACTGGCATTATCTGTAAATTTGGGAATTAATAATAATGCGGAAGCAACTTATATATTGAACTTTAATGAAATTAAATTAGATTCAAAATTTATTTTGCAGGTTTCACATGGTAATCCAGATTCTTATGAAACCCATACCAATTTATATCAAGGTTATTTGTTGTATACTCCAACAGATATGAATATTTATAGTAACATTGACTATGACGGAAATCCGAGTGCTGAATGGGGAAAATTAGAAGGCGGAAAATTATATTTTATTTATCAACATAATACTCATTCGAATTCAACTCAAAATGTTAAGTTTGCAGGAGATGGTCTATATGTAAATTATTATGGAGATACTACTGTAACAACTTTAGGCAATGCGGCTGATATTTTAGGCGAGGGTGGTATGTCTGAAGAAGATATAAAAGACCTTATTGATGATGCGATTCATAAAGTAGATGGTGATCAGGAAGTTACCGGAGACCAGACAGTAGATGGAGAACAAACGGTTAACGGTGGGCAGACTGTTAATGGTGACCAAACAGTTGATGGTGATACTACAACTACTGGTGATTCTACAACTAACGGAGATGACAATATCGGTGGTGATTTAAATGTTGATGGAAATGGTACGATAGACGGCGACTTAAGTGTAGGTGAAGAAGGAGTCGATACAGACGGGGACGGTAAGCCTGACCGACCTGGTAATCTGGAGGTAGCCGGTGATACCACAACAAATGGTAATAATACTACTGACGGTGACAGCCATATTGGAGGCAATGAAACAGTTGATGGCAACAGCAATATTGGCGGTAATCAGACTGTAACAGGCGACAGCACTGTTAAAGGTGATGAGTACGTACAGGGCAGTGAAACCGTTGGCGAGGATTTAACCGTCAAAGGTGATGAATACGTAAATGGTGATGAAGTAGTCAGCGGCAACGAGACGGTAAAAGGTGACAGCAATATTGGTGGTAATCAGACTGTAACAGGTGACAGCACTGTAAAAGGTGATGAGTACGTACAGGGCAGTGAAACTGTTGGCGAAGATTTAACCGTCAAGGGTGACGAGTATGTTAATGGCAACGAAGTAGTCAGCGGCAACGAAACCGTAAAAGGAGACAGCAATATTGGCGGTAATCAGACTGTTGCGGGCGACAGCACCGTTAAAGGGGATGAGTATGTACAGGGCAACGAGACCGTTGGTGAAGATTTAACCGTCAAGGGTGACGAGTATGTTAATGGTAACGAAGTTGTCAGCGGCAACGAGACGGTAAAAGGTGACAGCAATATTGGTGGCAACCAGACTGTAACTGGCGACTCTACTGTAAAAGGTGATGAGTACGTACAGGGCAACGAAACTATAGGTGAAGATTTAACCGTTAAAGGTGACGAATATGTAAATGGTAATGAGATTGTTTCCGGCGACTCTACTACTAAAGGAGATGAATACGTTCATGGTAACGAATTTATTTCCGGTAACAGCACTACCAAAGGTGACGGCACTGTTGGTGGCGATATGAATGTAGGTTATCAAGGCATAGATGAAGATGGTGACGGCGTCTCCGACCGCCCCGGCAACCTTGATGTTGCTGGTGATTCTCACCTTACCGGCGATACCCAGGTAGGAAGCCGTGATGAAGAAGGCAATGTAACGGATTATTCCGACTTTGACGTAACCGGTAATACCAACCTTGGTGGCGATACCGGCGTAGGCTTTGACGGCGTGGATGAAGATGGTGACGGTCAGCCTGACCGTTATGGGAATCTCGATGTTGCCGGTGATACTACCGTAGGTATCCGTGATGAAGAAGGAAATGTTGAAGAAGCATCCGACCTTGATGTAACCGGCAATTCCAATCTCGGTGGCGACACCAACATCGGTTATGACGGTGTAGACACTGACGGTGATGGCATAGCTGACCGTCCCGGCCACCTTGATGTAGCTGGCGACTCTCACCTTACCGGCGATACCCAGGTAGGAAGCCGTGATGAAAATGGTGCCGTTGTTGACCGTTCCGACTTTGATGTAACCGGCAGTGCCAATGTTGGTGGAGATGCTTATGTTGGTTTTGACGGTGTTGATGCTGACGGTGACGGTACTCCTGACCGTCCCGGCAATATGTATATTGCCGGTGATACCGTTATCGGTGTACCAGGCATGCCCGGTGCAGAGTCCAATCTGCACGTAACCGGCAATACCACTATTGACCATGACCTTTATGTTGGTGGCGAAGGTCATTTCGACAGCAATCTCTATGCGCCTGACTTCATTTTTAGCAGCGGTAAATCTCTGACAGGTGAAATCGACCGGCTGGATGGCCGCATTGATACCGCAGGCGCTAATGCCGCAGCACTCGCAGGTCTGCATCCTCTTGATTTTGATGAGGACCAGAAACTTAACTTTGCCGCAGCAGCAGGCAGCTATCAGGGAGCCAGCGCCATGGCACTTGGTATGTTTTACCGCCCGGATGACCGCACGATGTTCAATCTCGGTGGCACTTTCGGCAACAGTGAAAACATGGCAACGCTCGGCATCAGCTTTGCGCTTGACGGCCCGAATGTTGTTAAACGTTCCAGTAAGAAAAAGATGCAGGAGCAGATTGTAATGCTCACCGCAGCCAATGCTGAAATGGCAGAGGAGAATGCTCAAATGCAGGCTGAACTTGCCGAACTGAAGGCAATGGTTATGGAAATGAAAGCAGAACAGGCTGCCTAAAGCAACCGGCATTTACTAACATGAAATAAGCAGCTGTTAATTGTGACAGCTGCTTATTTTCCAAAAATATGCTGCTTTAAATTTTTTTAATGCGAACTATATTAGTTTGTGTTGGTAAATAAAACAATATCAGCACAAATAAGAAAGCCTGAAAGGATTTTACCCATGAAACGCTTATTTATATGTGAAAAACCGTCTTTGGCTGAAGCTGTGGCTCATTTTTTAGGCTCTGCAGCAAAAAAAGAAGGTTTCTATGAAGCGGGAGATAATTTTGTCGCCTGGCTGCAGGGACATATTCTGGCGCAGAAAATGCCTGAAGATTATGACCCAAATTTAAAAAAGTATTCTTACGATACTTTGCCCATAATTCCGGAGGTCTGGGAAAAAGAAGTAAAACCTGACGGAAATTACCCCAGGATTTATAAAACCGTTACGCAGCTTTTGAAGGAAGCTGATGAAGTGGTCAACGTAGGCGACCCTGACCGCGAAGGCCAGCTGCTTGTTGATGAGGTTCTGGAACTTGCCGGTAATAAACTGCCGGTAAAACGCCTGTATATCAACGCCATGGACGATGTTACCATCAAGCGTGCTTTTGAAGGCATGACAGATAATGCGGTTGCCCACAATACTTACCTTGCAGCACTCGGCCGTGAGCGTACTGACTGGCTTTTTGGCATTAACGCCAGCAGAAAATACACACTCGACGCCGGAACTACCATTAAAGTAGGCCGCGTTAAAGTGCCGATGCTCGCTCTTGTTGCCCGCAGGAATGATGAAATAGATAATTTCAAATCTGTTAAGTATTATAATGTACGCGCACTGTTCCGGCTTGAAACAAGCCTGCCGTTTGAAACGATGTGGCAGATACCGGAAAATACAGAGGGTATGGACAGCGAAGGACGCCTGCTTGATGTTATCCCTGCCCGCGCCTGCGTACAGAAAATTACCGGTAAGACCGGCATTGTAAAAGCCGTTGTTACGGAAAAAGGCACGGCTGCGCCGCCTTTGCCGTACAGCCTTTCCACGCTTCAGCGAGCGGCTGAACCTGCTTACGGTTTTGACCCTGCTAAAACACTGGAACTTGTCCAGGCGCTCTATGAAAAGAAACTTACCACTTATCCGCGCAGTGACAGCAATTACCTGTCGGAAAGCCAGCAAGCTGACGTCGCAGTGATTATTGAGAATTTAAAATTAACCGGCAGCGAAGAACTGAAAAAATATGCCGACGGTGCAGACAGCGCGCTTAAATCCAAAGCCTTTAATACAAAAAAAGTATCAGCGCATCATGCCCTGATACCTACCATGGAAAAAATTGACCTTAATTCCCTGCCGGAAGATGAGCAGAAACTCTATACGCTGATAGCAAAACGTTATCTCCTGCAATTTTATCCGGTACAGGAATTTGAAGCGACAAAGGCGGAAATAGAGTGCGAAGGTGAAACCTTCCTGGCGCGAGGTAAGGTAATTATCAAAAATGGCTGGAAAGACATTGATACCGGTAGCGGTGAAAAAAACGAAGAAGATATAAAGCAGCTTCCTGCGCTGCATGAAGGCGATGCGGTAAATCTTACTATTGCCAATATTCTTGAAAGAAATACCACGCCACCGGCCCGCTTTACGCAGAGCACGCTGATTGCGGCACTAACTAACGCGCATAAATTTGTTAAAAATCCTGACCTGCGTGAAACAGTAAAGGAAATCAAGGGCATCGGCACGGAGGCGACACGCAGCACGATTATCAGGCAGCTCATCGAAGCCGATATGCTCATTGAAAAAGCTGTTAAAAAGAAAGTAGAACTGTATGTGTCTGAAAGCGTTAAGGAACTGCTTGCCTGCCTGCCGGACGAAGTTACCTATCCTGATATGACGGCACTGATGGAACTGGAACTTGATAAAATCGAAGCAGGTAATTTAACGCTTGATGACTATATGCAAGGCCAGGAGGATTATATAAGGCAGATTATTGACCTGCCCAGTAAATTTACGCCTGTTGCGCGCAAAAATGATTATCCGGCGTGCCCGGTATGCGGCAGCGGCAAGTTATATCCGCATGAAGGCAAATTCGGCAAATTCTGGAGTTGCAGTAATTATAAAAATGGTTGTAAGGCAACTTTTTCAGATTGCAACGGCAAACCTGTTATTGAAAAATGCCCCGTATGCGGCAAGGGTTATTTGCAGAAACGCAATGGCAAGAATGGTGATTTCTGGAACTGCAGCGAATACAGTAATGGCTGCCAGGCAGCATTTTCTGATGTTAAAGGCAAGCCCGTCATCAGACTCTGCCCGGAATGTAAGAAAGGTTATCTGCAAAAGCGCAGCGGCTGGAACGGAGATTTTTACGGCTGCAGCAATTATCCTGAATGTAAGGCAACTTTTGAAAGCGGCAAAAACGGTTTGCCGGTATTAAAACGGAAAGGCGGTAAGTGACTATGAATAAGATTTGTGTAAGCGGGCGTTTAGTTAAAGACCCGGTTGTGCGTTATACTCCTAAAGGCAGGATAGTCTGCCAGTTTACGCTGGCCGTGCAGAGGGAATACAAAAACAGCGATGGAAAATATGATGCTGATTTTCTGCCGGTTGTGCTCTGGAGCAGTTCGGCCGAAGTGGCCGGCAATAATCTTGCCAAAGGCAATAAAATCCTTGTTGAGGGACGTATTCAGACCCGCTCTTATGTGGACAAGCAGAACGTAAAGCGCTGGGTAACAGAACTTGTCGGCAGGCATTTTGAATATATGTTCTCCAATCCGGCTGCACTTGCTGATAAGTATGCGGAAGATGTAGAAAATCCGTTTGAAAATATTCCGATGCCGGATATTGACAATATGACGTTTTAAAGGAAAAGACTATGGATAAATATGATTTTAACCGTGAAAAGCTGATAAATTTATTTGATATTGATTTAATACCGGAAAAATTTATACAGACACTGGACGAAGGGAAAATAGAATTTATATGTTTATCACACAGCAGTAACATGGTAAGTAAAATAGCTGAAATATCTGTTATATATCCGGATATGCACAGAAAGGTTTTTGCGTTATATGATTATGGATATTGCATAAAATTTGAGGAAATTAGCATTAATGAATTTACGGATAAAGACAGCAGGAATAAAGAAATATGCCGGCTTTACCATAAGGCCCATTTATCCCAGAATTTTATTGCCCGGTTATTTAAAATCAGCCAGCCGACTGTTTCCATTATTCTCAGCAAAAATAAATCAGCTTAATTTACTGTAATTTATATAGTCGCTATAAGTAAAACTTATGGCTGCTATAAGGCTATAAGCGGGGGTATAAGTTATTGGAATTGCTGCAAATGAGAATAGCTTATATAATTAAAATTAAAGAAGGTAAAAAAGATTTTTACTCCGTCCCTTTAAGGTATTACCGGGATTAAATCACCTTTCCTCAGGTAGTACTATGGAGTTTCTAAACCGTTTTGCAAGTCTACCTTCTTATTAAAGGTAATGCCGCTATAAAGCGGCATTACCTTTATCCGGGCTTATAAAGCCGGTGGACAGACAGAAGCTGATGATAAAACCGGTAGAGGAAACAAGGCATCTCGCACCGGAAGTTTTATTTAAAGCAGAAATTTTCTTCCTCCGCGCTTTATAAAATATAAGCTTTCCTAAAAGGAGGAAAACAAAATGAAAAAATCTTTAGTACTAGCGATGGCAATGGCGCTCGGCGTAACGGCTTCTGCCTATGCTGCAAATCCTTTCAGCGATGTTCCTGCAGGTCACTGGGCGTATGCTGCAGTAAACAAACTTGCTGCTGCCGGTGTGATAGACGGTTACGGTGACGGCACCTACGGTGGCGACAAACTGATGACCCGTTATGAAATGGCACAAATTATAGCAAAAGCTATGGCCAAAGGAGCAAACGTTGACAAACTGGCTGCTGAATTTGCTGATGAACTGGACAGCCTCGGTGTTCGCGTTGCAAACCTAGAAAAGAAAGCCGATAATGTAAAAATTACCGGCCAGATTCGCGCATCCTATCTTGATGCCGATAAAGGCGGCAGCGAAGGCCGTCTGCGTACCCGTTTATTCGTAAACGGTACTGTAAATGAGGACTGGAGCTACACCGGCCGTCTGGAAAACAGCCAGTATTATGCGGGCGATAAAGGCGCCGCAGGTGACGATGACGTTTCCCTGAACTGGGCTTTCGTTTCCGGCCCGGTTGGTGGCGTACATGTTGATGCAGGCCGTATGGACTTCACCAAAGGCGACGTATTGGATAACCGCGGTGACGGTGTTAAACTTTCCTATGGTGACCAGATTAAAGTTTTCGGCTGGGCAATGAAAGCCTCCAACGATGATTATGTAAACGGCGTTTACGAAAAATGGGAAACTCCGGAAGGTAAAACCGAACCTGAATGGGTAGAACATGATATGCTCGATGATGGCGACCGCGTGTATGTTGCCGGTGTAGAAGCTAACTGGGAACTGATGGACGCATCTGTCCGTTATTATAACACCGATAACTGGCGCGAAAACGATATTTATGAATTTGCCCTTTCCGGTGAAATTGCAAAAGATTTGACTTTAAAAGGTACTTACTTCTATGGCGACAGCGATGTTATTAATGGTGATGACAGTGGTTATCTGGTAGGCCTGTCCTATCGCGGTGCTAAAGCATCTAAACCCGGCAGCTGGGGTGTATATGCTAATTACAGCGACCGTCCGCTCGCTACTTATTTGAACCCGACTATCTTTTCCGGTGGTTATGCTGCATATCCGGCAGACGCTAACTGGACGGTTGATAAAGCTGGTAACGTAACCAGCGGTGACGGTTATGAAGGCTTTGATGTCGGAGCTAATGTAACTCTTGCTAAAAACATTGTAGCAGGTGTTAAATACGCTGATTTTGAAAGCCGCGAAGGAGATACCGACAACCAGGCAATCTGGTCTGAAGTAGTATTAACATTCTGATGATCATTTAAAAATCCATATCTTTTTTAATTAAAAAATTCGCAGTTAATGACATCATTAACTGCGAATTTTATTTATATATGTAAAATAATTATTTTAGGTGTTTAGTAAAACAGGTGTAACGGATATTTAAGAGTTAGGGCAGATTATGTCGATTACTTGTTATTAATTTGCCAATTTTCTGTATTTAATTTCTTCTCCTTCGCAATTTTTTGAATTATTTCATAAACCCATTTAGTAGAATGTTTAGCTTCTTTTAACATAATATATGTTTCAGTTTCCGTTAAATTTTTGAAATAGTTTCTAGTATTTTATTATCAATATTTTTTTTACCATAATATTTAAGTGCCTGGATTACTAAAATTGTTTTACTGCTTAAATTAGAAATATCTTTATTTGTTCGATGTTTAAATTCAATTTTTATAGAATCAATATTATATGTTTTATACGGTCCATCGCTAATATAAGACCAGGTTGCAGGTATTTGTGTTGATAGATTTAACATATTTAAAGCAGTATTACCTGATGGGCTTATATTCCAATTATAATTTCTGGCTATAGCTTTAGCGATGCAATGAGGATCAGGGGCTACATTATCTTTTAAAAATTTACTGTATTTAGGTTTTTCATATATACCATTTGTTATTCGTCTAAGTTTTCCTTTTTCAGTAAGCCTGCCTAAGTTTTTTCTTATAGTTTCAAAATTCGTAATATCCGCAAAGTCAGAATGAATGAAAATTTCACCATCCTTTGCATTATCAATTCTTTCACGGATCATTGCTGCATATTTAGATTTCATTTCAAAAACTCCTTTGTCACGAATATAATATATTATTCGTGACAAAAATACAATAACTAAATTGATTTATTATAGTTCTTCGTAAAACAAGAAATTTTAATTGCATATAAGTATATAAATATATAGATACATAAGTATATAATCTTAGATAACTGACATACCGGCAAATCTGATTCGAAATGTTTTGCCTGAATCAAATAATAAAATGAGTACACTCATTTTCTAAAATATATGCATGGCCTTGAGATAGTAGGGACTACGGATAGGCATTATGGGAATTTTGGTTTTATGAGAGATATAAATACCTTAAAATTTATAAAACCAGCTCCTATATTTGATACTTGTATAAATTTGTGGTGTGATGCTTTAAATAAAGATTAAGGAATCATATAAAGAACAGAATAAACTTATTAAAATTATAATTACGGTTTTTTCTTATCATATATAAGGGGAGTGACGAAAATGTTATAAAAGAACCCATAGGAAGAAATATCTTATTGTTTATCGTATATTATAAAACCAAAATATTCATTATAAATTTGGAAAAGAACTAGTTACTTTTAAAGTTTGTCTTGAGTTGATATAATATTTATATAGTGACATGTGGATTAAATATTATAGATTTAAGATTACAGTATTTATACTATATGACTAATTAAAATTGAATCTAATTGGAGGACTTGAGATGGAAAAGTATAAAGAGATGTTGGAATATCTTATTAATTTGAAAAAGAACGGGAAAAAAGATCCAAGTAGAATTGAGAAAGAAAATTTTTTTAAGGCATGGCAAGACTTTGTATGTATTGAAGGCTTTAATTCCAGTGCTGAGGAGTTTTTATATGAAGGATATACGTATTGTGGGGCATTGCCATTCTATGAATATATGAAAAAAGCTGAAGAGCCTTTGACAATATTGGAAAAATTATATAATGGACAAAATTATGGTGAAAGATGTGTAAATACATCAGCTATTCTTATACATTTACTTGCATTAGCGCTTAATGATAAGCATGATGAAACAGATATTGTTTTATCACTTATAAAAAAGATACCATCTGCTTTTATTAATAAAGAAGGGAAAAGATATGGTCAAGCAGACAGAATATTGAATAAGTATTTTTTTGATGCGCTTGAAGCAGAAATTAAATTACCTTCAGTTGTAGAGATAATGAAATATGAAAACGATAATACATCGCTGAGAGAATTTCAAATGCTTTTACAGCAAGTATATTCGGATGCAGTTGTAAGTAAATTGCAGAAAAAACGCCAAAATAATATTTTAAAAATAGAAAACTGGTTACAAAGCATATTAGCGTCTGAAAGTACAAACACTCTTAATTGTGATATAAATAATAATACAGAAAATAGTAATTTAGTGCCGAAGAATAAAGATGATAAATCAGATAGTGGCATAAAAAAAGATGAAAACTTAGAAATTGTACATTCTGATGAGAATGAATCTTTAAATTTGCCAGGAAATGTTGAAAATAATAAAGAAATAGTTTGTGAGCTTCAGAATGAGATTGCTGATTTGAAAAAAAACAAGTCGGATTTAGAACAGCGTATTAAAATTTTGGAGAAAAAAGATGAAGATAAAGAGATTGCAAATGGACAGTTGATAATAAAGATACAAGAATTAAAAAATGAAATGGCTGATTTACAGCAGAAAAAAATCTTGCTGGAAAAAGTTTTAGTGGAAAAAGACAAAACGTTGGAACAACATAAAAGTATGATAGAAATGTTGCGCCGTGATCGTAATAAACATAGTGCTGAATCTGTAAAGCGTTTGGAAAGCAAACTACGTTATTTATACACTGATTACCTTGATGCTAAAAATCTTAAGATGAGTGATATGTTAGGAGAAAATCTGCGAGATCAGTTAGGAGAAGTTTTTAAAATTTTAATTAATTCCGGGATAAATTTATGAGGTGAATAATGAATATGAATAATGAAATTGAAAATTTTTTTGGCATTGATTTTGGTACAACAAGCTGTGCCACTGTTGGTTATACTGTTATGAATGGTGAACCTGAATCATTTTTCTATGGTGATAATGAAGGAAGACCTGTTCCTTCTGTTGTAGCTATTAACAAAAAAAACGGTGAAGTCTATATTGGGCGTGAAGCATGGGAAAAAAGGAAAGAACTTAGTGAAACATGCGAATATATTTCATCTGTAAAAACATTGCTTGATTCAGAATTTAAAAAATATATTGCAGGTAAAACTTGGACTCCTGTTATGATAGCCGCAGAGTTATTTAAGAACCTGAAACATAATGTTTGTGAAAGAACTGGAAGTGAACTAAAGTCTGCAACAGTTGCAATTCCAGTAGGGTTTAGTGCGGTAAAACGACAAAAATTACGTGAGGCAGCAAAACTTGCCGATATAAATATTACATCTTTTGTAAGTGAACCAACAGCTGCTTTTTTTGCAAATTATAATGAATTAAAAAGTGATTCTGTTGTTACCGTTTTTGACTGGGGCGGAGGCACACTTGATGTTGCTGTATTAAGAAATGAAAAAGGAAAAATCTCAGAACTGGCAACAGGTGGAATGAATGTGGCAGGCGATGATATAGATCATAAGTTGGCGCGTCGCTTGCATGCTAAGATTGCCAGAAAACAGGAGAAAGATATTGCCTTTGAAGATATGTCAGCTACAGCGCAGGATGCAATGCTTGTAAGAGCCGAGCGTGCTAAAATCGCTTTAAGTGATGCTAATACAGCTACTGTAAGTATTAATAATTATGGAGATTTAGGTATTTGCAGAGAGATTATTGATTATGATTGGTTTGAAGATATTATTGCCCCTGAAGTAAACCAGGCTATTGCCTGCCTTGAAAACACAATAAGGGAGGCTGAAATTGGCATAGCTAATGTTGATAGAATTCTTCTTGTTGGTGGCAGCAGTAATTTACGTCCACTGTTGGATAAACTTGATAAAAAATATGGTGAAAAAATATTTATGCCAGATGAGGAACCCGAATGGAATGTAGGCCAGGGAGCTGCTTTACTTGCGTTAAATCCTGGCATGTATTGTTCAAATCAGTCCGTAGGCATCGTTTTGAGTGATGGTAGTAAATTTGAGCTTTTGAAACCTGATACGCCGGTAAAAGGATGGAAACGAAAATGCAGATTGGGAATAGTGGATACCAGCAGTGAAGCAAGATTTGTTTTTTGTGGGAGTATGGATATTGATGAAGATTCAGAGAAGTACAGAACTCTTGAAATACCAGCATATAGATTTTTAGAAGAACAAATTGAAACGGAAGCTTTAGTGGATGGAGATATGATTTTTAAAGTAATTGCCGGCAGTACAATGAGGTCTAAAGAATATAGACGAATATGGGAATATACCAGATTAAAAGTATATTATAAATTACCTGAATGGCGGGACTAAATATGGATAGCAAATTACAAAGCACAATTGTTTTTAAAAGTAACTTACAGATTGTAAGTAGAGATATAATACAGGAAGATTTAGAGTTTTGCAGTAATATTGTCGATCCGTCTGGACTGGAATTAATGAAACTTAAAGGATGGCAGTTGACTAAAATGCAAGAAGAAGAATACGATAAATGTTCACTTCATTGTATTTATGCTCCGGAGGGAGACTATCCTTTTGGAACGGTAATTAACGAAGCAGGTCAAAAGGTAGTTTTATGCAAATGCATTAATACAGAATGCAAAAATTTTAAGAAGTGTAGACCAGATTTTAATATTATAGAACTCGAGGCACAGGAAAAAATTACAGAACAAAATGTATTAAATGCAAGCGTGTTAAATGAAGTTGATAATACTCCATCTGAAAACGTCATTTGTCAAAATGAAACAGATGCCAGAGAATCGTTGTCTGATAAAAATGAAAATGAGAAAAATGTAGAAGTTGAAATTTTGGAAGTATCCGAAACAACAAATAAGTATCCTTTGGAAACGGTAGAAATTAAAAACCCGTTTTTGGATATTCCTGAAGAAAGATTTAAAATCTCCGGATTTAATGATTTTAAGCTTATAAGTCAACAGGAAATTATAAGTTTAGCGCCAGATGTTCGTTGTGTTATAAATGCAGGTCCAGGAACAGGTAAAACATGGACCTTAATTGAAAGAATTAAACATCTTTTAATGAATGAATCTGTTGATCCTGAAACCATACTTGTTTTATGTTTTTCACGTGCGGCAGTAGATGTTATAAAAAGACGTCTTATTGAAGCAGCAGAAAGAGAGGAAATTTCTGATGAGTGGCAATTGGTAGATGTTCGTACATTCGATTCTTTCTGTACTTATATGATTTCAAGTATACAGGAATATAAGCCGGAGCTGATACCTGAAAATTACAGTTTAGAATCTGAAGGATATGATGAAAGAATAAAAACAGCAGTTAAAATTTTAAAAGGACGTTATGATCTTTTGGAACAATTTCAACATATTATTGTTGATGAAGTACAGGATCTGGTTGGTTGTAGAGCTGAACTTGTACTGGAATTACTTAAAATTTTACCGTCCGGCTGCGGATTTACTTTATTAGGAGATTCTTGTCAGTCCCTTTATGATTATCTTTCTAAAATTGATGAAAGTGTTATGTCCTCTGAAGAATTTTACCAGCATCTTTTTTCTGATTTTTCAAATATCAGCTATTTTACGTTAAAAGATAATTATCGTCAGAGTGCGTCTTTAAATAAATTGGCAATACCTTACAGGGCAGCAATACTCTCTAAAAATCCTGATAAAGAAACTGATATTGCTAATAATTTGCTGGAATTAATAAATGATGTAAATTTAGAAAAATTGTCGTATTTTAATGAAGACATTGCCAAAGAATATACTAAAAACAACTCTACTTTAGGTATTCTTACAAGAACTAATGGGCAGGCGTTGTTGATTTCTTCATGGTTAAGAGCAAATCAGGTGGAGCATGAATTACAAAAACCGATGTGTTCACGGGATTATGCTGAATGGATTGCTAAAATTATTTTAAGCATGAAATCCGATGTGATGAATGAAAAGGAATTTACAGATAAATTTGTGTCATTTTATCCGTCTGCAAGTGATCAAGTGGAACTTTACTGGAAAGCTTTAACTGCAGGATTAAAAAATCATTCCGGTAGTGTATATGATATTGAAGAAATTTTAAAAGGAATACTTCGGAATCCTAAAGATGTATTGCTGTTTGAAGAACCTAGTTTAAGAAAACGATTAATAACCGTAAGTAATATTCATCGTGCCAAAGGCAGAGAATTTGATAATGTTATTCTTATAGACAATATTCTATGTCAAATTAGTGATGAAAATAATTGTGGGAATAATATTGAAGATTTGGAGCATAAGGTTTGTTATGTTGCAGTTACACGACCTAAAAAAAGGTTGGAAAAAATTCATATGGACGAAGGATTCATTTATACTTTAAAGGATGAATCACGAAAATGTTATAAGTCTGGTGGATATTTTAAAAAGAAATTTTTATCACATTATGAAATTGATACTTCAGATTTTGAAGTAACCAGTTTTGCTCAAACAAAAGAAACTCAGAACTTTATTAAAAGTAAACTTCAGCAAGGTGCAGCATTAAGGTTGCTGAAATGTGCAGAAGATACCAGACCATATGTAACATATAAACTCGTGCCGGAAGATAATGAAAACATTATTTTGGGATATACGACAGAAAAATTTGCCACTGGAATGGAAAAAGCTATGCAGAATATATATCAAAATTATAAAAAGCTGGCATATAAATATTTTAGAAATGCATTTATGAATATTTATGTAGATGGTCTTACAACATGTATTTCAACTGCTAATAATAAACTGGATGGTGCCATAAAATATGGTAACATGTATATTTGGTATGGCATATCTGTCAGTGGTTTTGCGCAAGTAGATAAAAGTTTAAAATGATATGGAGGCAAGAATATGGCAAACTATGACGAATATTATAAAGCCAGAAACATCATATCAGATATTTTAAAAAAAGATTTAATAGGGCCTGTACTTGATGATGAAATTCTTTGTGAATTACCAACAAATTATTATATTATGGGTAAGTTATATCCCCAAGGAAATTGCTCAGATGATATGGATACAGCAAGAACTCCTGTTTTGGAAAATGAAATTAATGTTTATGATGCATCTATATCTTTAAGTAATCAGCGGGATCCGTCATCAATTGGTATAACCTGCACATTAAAAAAAGGAATTACAAAGATTCTGGTTTGCTGTAAATATGCATTTTATGCTCCTGTAAGTCTTGATGAAGCAGAACAGAGAAATATTGATTTATCGAAATGGGTTGAAAATGAGAAGAAAATACAGGAGATTTGGCAACGACAGCAATATGAAAATAAACATGTTGTAGAGTTGGGAAATGGAAAGATATCTAAACCGATCTCTCTTGAAGGAGGAATGAGAATACAGGTTTTTATTCATACAGAATTACCGTCCGGGGAAAAAGTAATTACAGCAACATTGATAAACGACAATAAAATTGATGAGAATAATGGACCCAAGGATAAAGCCAGACTATGTGCATTTCAAACAGAAATTAAATTAACAGGGATAGATAATGAAGTTATTTTTTCTGATACAGATAGAAAGACACATATTTCAACTGATAAGGAATTACAAAATCTTGCACTTTTATATTCAGATGTGAAATGTTATGCTCAAGGTCATGGATGTTCTGCTGTATGGGATATGAGTGAAACAGGAGTACGTTGGGTAGCTTCAGCTTGGATGCCGGAATATAATTTGTTGCAGATGAAGGCAGCAACACGTATGAATGACAGTAAAGTGTTATCTATGAAATATCTGTCAACAGCCGATTCCTTAAATATGCTCTCCGATTTAAGGTCTTTTGCAAATTCATATCATGATTGGATTAAAAGTATCAAAAATAAAATTAAAAATATTAAAGTAGAATTTCAGGATGCTGCAAAAATTAATATTGAAAACTGCAGTAAAGCCTGTCAGCGCATTTTTAAAGCAATTGATTTGCTGGAAAAGAGCTATCATTCAGATCAGCAAGCCATAAAGGCATTTAAACTTATGAATGAAGCCATGTTATTGCAACGTAAGCAGACATTGATAAAAGCGAAAAAAGATTTTGATGAAGATAAGATAACCTGGTATCCGTTTCAACTTGCATTTATATTGCATGAATTATCATCTTTTATTAATCCTGAAGATGAAGAACGAAATGTAGTAGATCTTTTATGGTTTCCTACAGGTGGCGGTAAAACAGAAGCTTATTTGGGTATAACAGCGTTTGTTATATTTTTACGAAGAATACGTGATTCAAAAAATGACGGTGTTACTGTAATTATGCGTTATACCCTGAGACTTCTTACGCTTCAGCAATTTGAACGATCAACCATGTTGATTTGTGCATGTGAACTTTTAAGAAGAAAATATGACCTTGGTGGTAAGGAATTTTCAATAGGATTATGGGTCGGAGAAAATCTGACGCCTAACCATTTAAAAGATGCCGTTACAAGTATAAGAAAACAGCAAAGTAATGCTAATTTGAATGATACTGATGCTAATCCATGCCAGATACAGGTATGTCCTTGGTGTGGAAAGCCCATAACTGCGCAGGATTACTCAGTTGATTCGCTTAGAAGTCGGATGATTATAAAATGCAGTGACCCAGATTGTGCCTTCCATAATTTGGATTACGGTTTACCAGTACACATTATAGATGAGGCCATATATAAACACTTGCCTTCGTTTATTGTAGCAACGGTTGATAAATTTGCTCAAATACCTTTAAAGGCTGAGCCGGCAGTTTTATTTGGGATTTCAAAGGATAAAAATCCACCTGATCTTATTATACAGGATGAACTTCATTTGATATCCGGGCCGCTTGGTACCATGACAGGGATCTATGAAGCAGCAATAACAAAAATTTGCGAAAGAAATGGAATTGGTGCTAAAGTTATTGCCTCTACAGCTACCATTAGAAACGCTGAAGGACAAATCCGTGCTTTGTATGGTAAAAAGTATACTCAATTTCCGCCTCAGGGTATTTCAGCAAAAGATTCATATTTTGCTGTAGAATCTACCTCTGATGACAGACCAAATAGAAAATATTTAGGAGTAATGGGTATTGGTGTAACCGCAACTACAACTCTTATAAGAATAAATGCCGCATTGTTATTTGCTACCAGATATCTTTCTGTTTTGGGATTTAAAGACTCTGTTATTGATAATTTTTGGACAATAACCGATTACTTTAACAGTTTACGTGAACTTGGTGGAGCCAGCACTCAGATTCTTGATGACGTACAAAGCAGGTTTAGTTATTTGGCAAAAACAAAATTTAAAACATATCAACCATCTATTAATGCTGGTGATAAATATGATAATCTTGTAGAGCTTACAAGTCGTATGAATAATTCAGAAATTACAAGAATTATACAGGATAAACTTAAACGTAGTTATAGAGATAACGGATACCATACAGATGTGTTTGACTTTGTATTAGCATCTAATATGATATCTGTTGGAGTTGATGTTGGACGTCTGGGTATAATGGTGGTAGCCGGGCAACCAAAAACAAATGCTGAGTATATACAGGCCAGTAGCCGTGTCGGCAGGGAAAATCCGGGATTGGTGGTTGTTGCCTACAATCCAACACGCTCGCGAGATCGTTCACATTATGAGCAGTTTTTACGTTATCATTCTGGATTATATAAATACGTTGAGGCTACAAGCCTTACGCCATTTGCTGACAGAGCAAGAGACAGAGGATTACATGCTTTGTATGTGTCGCTTTGCAGATATTTAGTGCCAGAATTATTGAAAAATGATGCAGCGTCTAAATTCAGATCTGATGATGCCAGAATTGAAAACATAAAGAATATCATCTTGGAATATGTTAAAAATGTTGATCCGGTTGAACTGAACAATGTAGAAAATGAACTGGATGATATTGCTGATGAATGGGAATGGGAGTGCAGTAATGAACCAGATTTAGTTTACAGAGGAAAAAATTATAAAAAAGATTATACTGATCATGAATTACTAAAAGACGATATTGAAGATAGTCGTTTTAGAACAATGAACAGTATGCGAAATGTTGATGTACAGGCAGGAATTTATTTACTCAGGGGGTAATGATTTTGGCTGCTATAAGATTTTTTGATTCAAATAAAATTGAAAAAAATAAACAAATTGGCAGATTGCGAAGAACACAACTTATAACGACTTTTGGTAGTGGTGCAATAGTGGATATGCCCAATTATTCTGTGATTATGGCTGCAACAGATTACTGGAATTCCAAAAGCCCAATATTACATGAGCCAAATCTCGAAAAATTATTGAATGCAAGATATTTTAAGCAGCCATATATAGATCAATATACTCAATCAGAATTTAGTACAGATATTCCAGCCTGGCGGTTTCCAATAATGCATTTCTGTCCTGAGTGTAAACGCTTAATGCCTTACTGGAAATTTGATAGAAATTCAGGTATAAAATGCCCCAAATGTGACAAACATATTGTACCATCCAGATTTATTGCAGCATGTATTAATGGCCATATTGAAGACTTTCCTTATAGATGGTGGGTTCATTATGGGAATTTAAAAGACTGCAAATCGACAAATAATGATGATAGTCTTCGAATTGAATTTTCAGATACAACAGGAGGATTGGAGAGTATTGTTATTACCTGTACGAAATGTGGAAAATCAAGAAGTATGGCAGGTTGTTTGGGAGCAGAGGCATTAAAGGGATATATTTGCCGTGGAAAACGTCCTTGGATAAGCAGCAAAGAAGAAGATAATGATCCTGAAAAGTGTACAGCTCAAATGCGGGGGTTGCAACGAGGCGCTTCTAATGTGTATTTTTCGCAAACAGTGAGTGCTTTGACAATACCGCCCTGGAGTAATAAACTGAATCAGGAAATAGGAAAAAAATGGGATCTCATTTCAGAACGTTTGGCAAGAAATTATTCTAAAGAACAATTCAAAAATTCTATAATTGATATTTTTTATGATTTATTGCAAACAGAAGAATATACAGTTGATGATATTTTAAAAGAAATCGATGTACTTACCAGTAATGGTGAAAAAAGTAATTATACAAAACAAAACCTGTATGAAGATGAATATCAGGTCTTTGAAATGGGTAATTACCAGCAGGATGACGATTATCAGTTCCGAATTGAAAAATCAGAAATACCAGAATGCTTAAAGGATTATATAGAAGATGTAGTTCTTGTAAAAAGATTACGTGAAGTGCTGGTATTACAAGGATTTAGAAGAATAACGCCGGAATCCCCTTCAGAAGATGATAAAATTTTTTCCGGTTATCATGTTGAAGGAGACTGTATTTCTCTGAGTAAGGAGGATTTAGATTGGTATCCAGGCATTGAGATGCTTGGCGAAGGTATTTTTATACGTTTAAAAGAAGATCGCGTAAAAGAATGGGCAGCTAAGAATGAGCAATATTATAAGGAAATGGAAGACAGATTAAAAAGAAGTAATGTTGATTGCCAAAACTTTTCTGCCAGATATGTGCTTCTTCATTCATTGTCGCATCTGTTAATCAGGCAACTCTCTATTGAATGTGGTTACTCAGGTGCATCAATTAAAGAAAGAATATATAGTACTTATCCTGATGCTGGTATTGAGATGGCCGGGATCTTGCTCTATACGTCTTCTTCTGATGCAGATGGCAGTCTTGGTGGATTGGTTAGAAATGGTTTGCCAAAAGCCTTTGAACGCATTTTCAAAAATATGTTAGAAGAAGCTTCTTGGTGTTCGTCTGATCCCATATGTATAGAATCACATGCTCAAGGATATGATTCACTAAATTATGCAGCATGCCATGCATGTACATTATTACCGGAAACCAGTTGCGAAATGAGGAACTGTCTTTTAGACAGAGGTGCTGTTGTTGGCACTTTATTAGACAGAGAACGCGGTTATTTTGGAGAATTGATTAAATAGTTTTAAACAGGATAACAATATTTTCACTGAAGTAGTATGAATTTTAATTCATTATTGAGTTTGCAGTGTAATATCTAAATCAAATACGTATATTTAATTTTTACAGACATATTGAAAAAGTAAATTAAAATATGTATAATGGGAAATTAAAGGTATACAATTTTACCCAGGAGTGAAAATGATTGACTAAACAAATACATATACGTCTTGATGATATGGTATATAGTGCTGCTGTTTCTTTTGCTGAATCAAGTGGGAAAACCTTGCAGGATATTGTAAACGATGCTGTAAAACTTTTAATTGCAAACCGGGCACAGGCACAAAACAGGAATAATAAGGAGTTTACCTTTATTGATCTGTTTGCAGGCATAGGTGGAATGAGGATTGCTTTTGAACGACAAGGTGGCAATTGCGTATATTCAAATGAATGGAATAAATACTGTCAGCAGACATATTTTGCCAATTTTGGCGAGCAACCTGATGATGATATTACAAAAGTCGATGCACGCATTATTCCATCTCATGATATTCTTGTCGCCGGTTTTCCGTGTCAGCCGTTCAGCATAGCGGGCGTTTCCAAAAAACAGAGTATGGGACGTGAAACAGGTTTTGAAGATAAAACCCAAGGCACACTCTTTTTTGATGTTTGCAGAATATTAAAAGCCAAACGCCCTAAAGCGTTTATGCTGGAAAATGTAAAAAATCTAAAAAGCCATGACCACGGACGCACATTTAAGGTAATAACAGAGTCACTTGATGAACTTGATTATGAAGTTTTTGCAGCAGTCCTTGATGGTCAGAATTATGTGCCGCAGCACCGTGAAAGAATTTTGATAGTAGGATTTGACCGCAAAAGATATGGACGTAATATTAAATTTGAGTTTAATATTAATCCGGTCAATCCAAAACCTGTAATGAAAGATATTCTGGAGCCTGAAGTTGCAGATAAATATACATTATCTGATAAGTTATGGCAGTATTTGCAAAACTATGCACTTAAACACAGAGCGGCCGGTAATGGTTTTGGTTTTGGTATAGCCAGTCCAGATGGTATATCAAGGACTTTAAGTGCCCGTTATTATAAGGACGGATCAGAAATACTGATTGAGCAGCCAGGCAAAAATCCGCGCAGACTTACTCCAAGGGAGTGTGCGCGCTTACAGGGTTTCCCGGACAGTTTTAAAATAGTTGTATCTGATACGCAGGCTTACCGTCAGTTTGGTAATTCTGTTGTAGTGCCACTGATGACCGATGTTGCCGGTCTTGTTGTAGCCAAAATGAAAGCACTGGAGGAGGGGCTTGCAAATGAGCCTTAAAACAGGGTATCTGAAAAAGTATTTTAAGGGAATAATTGTAAAAAAACTGTCAGATGTTGAAACTACACCTAAAAAAAGTAACCAGCACGAATTCAATGCTACCATAAAAATGAAGGAAATTTTCGGAGCTGAGGATAGAAAATTTAAAGCAGATTTTCTTTATATTGATGATGAGCAAAGCATAACTGCTAAAGATTTTCTTACATGGTATGATGCCCGGCGTAACCACCCTACAAGAACTGAATATCGTTTATATTACCCTTCTACCAGCGTGTCAGACATGGCTGCTACAGGAGATTCCCTGTTTATATGTGTTAAACAGGACTGTAGTATTCTTTGTATTATAGCAGCGAAAGATGCTAGTATTACTAGTCAGTTATATTGGCTGTTTGATATTGAAAATAAATCTGGAAAATTTGTGCAAAACTGTGAATTAAATACTGACAGTGAGCAACTTGAATTTGCAGCACGAACGATTTTGCAGCAGATTGGTATTGAGTATGAAGAAACTGACGATACAGACCTGCTAACACCTTTACTGGAAAAATTTAAAGGATTATTTCCTAAGACCGGAATTTTTTCAGCTTATGCACGTTCTCTTGTCAAAGAAACGGATCCTGTCCATGACCCCGATGGAACATTAACAAGCTGGTTTGATATGGAAGAAAAACTGTTTTTCCTGTTGGAACAGCACACGATAAAAGAACGTTTGCGAAAAGGATTTTTCAGTAATGATGACGTGGACGTTGAAGGTTTTATTAAATTTTCTCTCTCTGTTCAGAACAGAAGAAAAAGCAGAGCTGGCCTGTCACTGGAAAACCATATTTGCGCTTTACTTGATGCTAATGGTATTGTTTATTCACATACACCAGTAACAGAAAACCGTTCCAAACCAGATTTTATATTTCCAGATATTCAATGTTACAGGGATATAAATTTCCCTACTGCAAATCTGACTATGCTTGGTTCTAAAAGTACCTGTAAAGACCGATGGAGACAGGTTCTTGCAGAAGCAGACCGAATAGATAGAAAACATTTGCTTACACTTGAAGCTGCTATCAGTACGCATCAAACTGATGAGATGCAGGACAAACATTTGCAACTTGTTATTCCATTATCAATACATAAAACCTATACAGCACTGCAGCAGGAATGGTTATACTCTGTTGAGGATTTTTTACATGAAGTAAAAGAAAAACAACGTCATACTCCATATGCTTCGCAGCTCATAATATAATGGATATATTTACTAAAGAAAAACGCAGCAGAAATATGGCTGCTATTAAAAACAAAAATACAAAACCGGAAATATTGTTACGAAAATGGCTCTTTTCTCTTGGTTACAGGTTTCGTATAAATGTAAATTATATTCCTGGTCATCCTGATATTTTTCTGCGTAAATATAACACTGCTATTTTTGTACATGGTTACTTTTGGCCCGGCACAAAAATTGTAAGATTGATCTAATCTAATACTTGATTTCTTCTTGCTATAAAAACAGACATCATATGATAAAATCAATCACATGATGTCTGTTTTTCTTATTGATATATAAAATTTATTACATCTATTTGCATTTGTATATTACGGTTGAATTGGAGAAGTTCAATACGTTCATAAAGTTCAGAGTCATCTTCTTTAAACAGATTAAAATGATGTCTTGCTTCATCAAGATTATTGTAATAATATACTTCGTCTGGTTGATTATCTCTGCGTTTAAAAGTTACGGTATACATTGTATCACCCCATATTTTTATTATATGGCTTCTTTGCTTATCAAGCAAGAGCAGCCATACGTGCGGCAGCTCGTTCAGCTTTTGCTTGCGCTTTCAAGCGCATTTTTTCTTCACGCTCCAGACGGGCTTTTTCTTTTTTAGCCTGCCGCTCTGTAAAGCGCTCTGCAAGCGCTTTTGGCATACATACTATAATGGTTTTATTTTCAGCATTATAGCTGTTTGGCACAAACGGCAGGTTGCGGTAGCGAATTTTATATTCGTGATATGGCACCGTAATTTCAACGTGGTCTGTTGCTAGGTTTTTTTCAAGTTGCTGCTGCATATAGCAGTAGGTACATACCGCCTGTGTTCTGAAAAATTTTAATTTCTTTTCAATATGTTCCGCGCAGCCGTTTATACTCATCATCTGGGTATGCCCGCAGCTCATCTTCACATAATATTTCATATTATAACTCCTTCAAATTTTATGGGTATCAGACTGCCGCTGCTGCGGCAGCCTGATTGTTTTTTCAGTTCGCTTTAATAATTTTAAATTCGGTTTTCTTCCATTTCACAAGGTTTACTTTGCCACGGTCGCCAACAAAATAAACTTTTCTGCCGTCATTGTAGGCGACTACAAATTTTTTCTGCCCGCCATAGTTGCAGTTTATAAAGTCAACCATGTCCCCAGGTTGCAGGTTTTTGATAGCCGCTTTTTTGGCAATTTCATTGTAATGCCGTTCCATAACTTCCTTGCGCCATTCGATTGCATATTGATCATCGGGGCAGGGGACGTCTTTTAAGATAATCAGCGGGCAGTCATGGTAGCCCGGCCCCATATCTTCGCTCATATCTTTGTAGCCCCATTCATCTTTATCAAAAACAACAAGATTAACTAAAATTATACGGCTTTGGTCAGGCCTTTCCAGACTGCAATAATAAACGTAACCGCCTTTATCGCTAACATAGGGGTCATAAGCTATATGGTCATGGAGAATAATAGCCTCGCCATTGTACCACGATTTGACTTCTTTTGCAACAAAATTCTTTTTTTCTTTCAGTGTTTGCGGTTTTCCGCAGCCATAATAACAGTAATTCGTATAAGTCCAGCCCATTGTTTTTTCCTCCTCCAGCCCGGCAGGGCAGCCTGCCGGGTGTATTTTTTTATGCTAAAATAGCTTCATAACATTCCCACGTGCCCCATCCGCAGGCGATAACTTTCGGGTCATCGGTACGGTCTGCTGAAAAGCAGGTGGTTTGGGTAATAAGTTCATCCGCAAATTTCAAAAAGTCTGTAATTTTTCTGCCTTTGCAGAAATTTCTTTTGGCGTCATCATAATAGTCATCGGTATAACGCCCGGTACAAACGATTTCTTTAATCTGCCCGGCAAGGATAGCCTTTGCAAGTTTGGCACCGTTTATTATGCCTTTTGTAAAATCCTGTTTTTTTACGGCAGCAAACGGGCTTATAACACGGCAGGCTTTTAATTCGTATTCGTTAAATTTAATGCCCATCACCTCCAGCCTGCTGCTGTTACGGCTATAATTACCGGCACGGAAGTTATTTACAAATTCCGCAAAAGGCAGGTCATCAAGGGAATAGCTTAAACCACAATAACCGTTGTCGGCATCGGCAAAGGTAAAGCAGTATTTTTTGCAGGTCTTACCTTTTTTTAGCGCGTTATCAAGGTCGATAATGCTAACGCTATCACCGTAAAGTTTTAACAGCACATTCGAGTCCTTTACATATACAGCGTGTTCGCTTCTTGCAACCGTCATATCGTTTAAATTCTCAACAACCATAGTCATTTAAAAAACCTCGCTTTCAAAATATAGGCAAAATACCAAGCACCTTGCGGCGCAGGTATTCTTTGCCGTGGGATTGGAAGGGTTCAAAACCCTTGCAGCGTAACTCCTCGCTGTCCGCGACTATTTTTCAACCGCTTTTCGCAGGTACTTTATAAGCAGTGCAGCCTGCGAAGGCAAAGGACGGCAGAGCCGCAGCGTTTATCCTTGCCGGAGCAAAAGGCTAACTGCTAAAATGGGCCGGAGAAAAGCGGGGAAAATAAAAATACTCCCATCAGGAAAGAACAGTTTAATTTTTACTGTTCTGCCATGATGGGAGCGTATTATTGGTGCAGTTATTTATCATTATCTGAAAGTGGAATATATAAATTCAGTAGTAATGTATTCTCTAGTCAGATATTTTAATTTTAGTCATTTATTCCATATTTTTTAAGTAATTCTTTGGCATATTTTTGCCCGTCTGCAGTAAGGAATACTTTTTTATTGCGGCTGGGGTGATCACCTTGATTTATATATTTTTCTTCATTCAATTCATTTAATGCATCAAAATTGTAACCTTTCCAGGCATAAAAATGTTCTTTATCAAGAAATTTATCATATTCACTAAATCTTGTAAGGTACATTAATATCATCGTCAATTCTTTGATAGTTTGTTTAGTTGTATTAAATTCCATTGTAATACCTTCCTTGAGGCAAATATTATACTAATATTTGCCTGTTTTAATTTATGTACATATTATAAATTAGTAAAATATTTTTAGAGCTGATTGATTTCAATTTCTAATAACCTAATTGATTCCATAACTTCATTAAAGTCTGGTATTTCGCCGTAGAACATATCTTTCATAGCTATATAGTCTTTTTTTTTATTCTGTTAACCGATACTCGGGCGGCAAAAGTTTTAAAGTGCCTGGTGTAGCTTCATCATATTTTGCCCAATTTACAGGATAAAATTTTTTTTTAAATTCAACGACTTTATTTAATAAATCCAGGTGATTAAAAGCACTTTCTTTTACAGATGTTGAAAGCATTCGATAGATATCGTAATAATGTCTAAAGTATCTTGGTTTCATTGGTTTAGATTCAGGCCTGTTTGCTTCCTGATGCAGAATAGTAATTTTTTCCCAAAAAGTGCGTTCAGGTTTTACTGTACGTATTCTTGTGCCAAGGGAAGAAAAAACGAACGGATAATATTGACTTGCATATGGTTCTATTTGTATTTCTTCTGATGGTGTCCATGCTGCCAAAGCACCTATTTCCAGACGTATTTGATCTAGAATAGAGTCAGTGCCAAAAATAACCGGATAAGAGAAGATGACCGTTTGTTTGTCAGATTCATCAACAACAATTTCTATATTTCCGTTGATTTCTGATGAAAAATCTTCTTTTATTTTTGGTCAAAATTCATGCAGTAAAAAATCTTCTGCTCTTTTATTGGCTTCTTTATTAAATTTGTCCTGTTTTGCTTTATTTCTTTCTAACCATGGTTCATTTTTTTCATAACCTAAAAGTTGCCAGTCAAGAATTAAATCAATGTCTTCAGAAATTTGAAAGGCTGGTTCTGCCTTTGAAGGTGAAATTATTTTGCCACGGAGATCTGTGAAACAGATAATCTAAAGTATAGCAAACCCAAAAATCTTTTTCGTTGATAGCATCACGAACATGCATTTTTTGGGCAGTATTTCTAAAAAGTTCTTGTCGATCACTTGCTGCTAATTTGGCAATTCCCTGCATTTAAATTTTTCTCCTTTGCAATTTTTTGAAATATTTCAAAAATCCACTTTGTAGAATTTTTTGCTTCTTTTAATATAGTGGTTGTTTCTGTTTCTGTTAATCTGTTGGAAAGAGCACCTATTATATCACTTTTAATATTTTTTTCACCGTAAAATTTAAGTGCCTCAATTACTAAAATTGTTATATTACTTAAATTGGTAATATCTTTATTTGTTCGATGTTTAAATTCTATTTTGATAGAATCAATTTGATATGTTTTATATGGGCCATCACTAATATAAGACCAAGTTGCAGGTACTTGCGTTGATAGTTTTAATAAGTTTAAAGCAGTGTTCCCTGATGGGCTTATTTTCCAATTATAACTTCTGGCAATGGCTTCGGCAATTGCATGTGGATCTGCAGCAATGTATTCCTTTAAAAGTTTACTATATTTTGGCTTTTCATAAATACCATTAGTTATGCGTCTAATTTCTCCTTTATCTGCGAGCCTGCTCAGGTTTTTTCTTATATTTTCATAATTTGTAATGTCAGCAAAGTCTGAGTTTATAAAAATTGTTCCATCTTTAGCTTCTTTTATTTTTTCACGAATTAAAAATGCGGAATTAGTTTTCATGATCATCACCTCTTTTGTCACGAATATCATATATTATTCGTGACAAAAAACAATAATCATATAAGTTTTTTAACTAAATTTTCAAGATTTGTGTTAACTTCAAATTAAATACTTAAATATTGAGATATTTAAGTATTTAGATATTTATTTAAATTTGGTTTTAAATATTTCACCCCTGAAGTGTTTTCGGTAAAATAGAAATCGAGCAAAAGGGCTCTATTATTAGCGCACCAAAAGATGTGCATTGATATTACGTATTTTCCAGACATATTTGTTGGGTTTTGAAGGTGCTCATTTTTGACGCCCTTTTGCAAAACTTTATTATTAACAAACAGAGGTGCTTTTGTCAGAAGTGTTATTAGAATCAGAAAGATTAAGAAATGTATATTGACAAACATATAGAAAAAATAACTGAGAGTATTTTATAGCGGTAAGAGTAATACTGCTATGCTGTAACAAGATAAAATTTTAATAACTTCTTGTCCGCTTACTGTTCGATACGCTGTGCCGAATTGCAAATTTTTTATTTGCAATTCGGCTTTTTTATACCTGGATAACGGGCTGTAAAAAGCCGCAAAGCCGCTCTGGGCCTGGCCTGAGCGGCACTGCGGCGCCGGGGCATCTCCCACCCATAGGAAAGTTCGCCTGCGCTAGCGTGCGAACTTTTGCTTGCGGGGGGGAGACGGTCTGATATAATAGTCTTAAATAATGGGCAATACACATTAATATTGCAGAATGTATACAAAGGTGTGTTAATTTAACGAGGTGGTCACAATGAAAAGAAGGAAAAATTTAGAAAGGGCAATCGTACTTGGTTTACTTCTAAGCACCAGCGTATATGGCAGCGCGTGGGCAGAAGAAATAGGAGCAATTGATGCGACTGCAAGTGATGCGGAATATACTACAGAGACTGAATATACAATTACTACAACTGGTAATAAAAACGGTATCACTGTAGGTGATGGACATCAGGTTATAATTGGCAGCGAGCAAAATAATAATGTTAATACCGTTACTATTAATGCAGGAGATAGTGGCCTTACATCGAAAAATGGTGGCGGTACTGTAATCATTAATGCGAATGATGAAATAAGTATTACTGGCAATGATATGTTTTATAGCGCTTTATCTGCTGGGGCTGCAGGCACGGAATATTCTTTAAATTCTGCTAAAATTTCAATTAACGGTGATTATGGTGGCGCAATAAACATTGGAAGCAATTCTATAATTTCTATAACCGCAGCAGGAACTAATGATACAGAAAACAATGATATTGTAAATAATATTGTAAGTACGTCTGCAAGTGGTACAATTAATCTATCTGCAGGTGAACTAAATATAACTGCGGAAAAAGGCAGCAACTATATTGAATCTACAGCTGGTAGTGGGGTAGCTATATCTACGTCAAAATTAGGTACAGCAAATATAATTGCTAATAATGGTAAAAATATTGTTAAAGCTGGCGGTTATGGTATACGAGCACAGGGTAGTAATGTTACACTTACAGCCTTAAGCAATGAAATTACTGCAAATAGCAGAGGTATATGCTTATAAAAATGAAGGTACTACTGTAGATATTGATGCAACAGGTACCGGTGCAAATGGTTATAATGAAGTTTATGGTATGTTTACCGGTCTTTATGCTGGCGGAGAAAATAAAACTGGTCAGTCAGAAGTAAATGAAATCAAATTAACTGCTGATAATGGTAAAAACATTATTACACAGGGTGCCAAAGACAGAGCGTGGACAAACACAAGTGATGCAGGCGTTTATGCCGCACATAACGGCAAAGTAACTATGACTGCTTTAGCTAACGAAATTACTGCAGATAATGAAGGCGTGGAAGGATATTTAAACAGCGATATTACTATTACGGCAACTAATGGCGACAATAAAATAACATCTAACTGGAGCGGAATTAAAACGAATGAGAGAAGAGCAGCGGAAGGCGAAGGAACCTATTCAGCAAAAATTAAATTAGTTGCCCAAAAAGGCGATAATATCATTGAATCAGGTAAGGATATTAATTTAGGTACAGATTCCGCTAATGAGCAAGAAAAATACCATGGTTATGGTATTCATGCCAGGTACAGTTCTGATGTTAAATTAACTGCTTATGGAGATAATATTATTAAAGCCGGAAACCTTCTTGCAGAAAACAATGGCTATTATAATGGTATTGCTATTGGCGCTGGCGTAGGTACAAGTGACAGCAGCCATACAACAGTTACGCTTGAAACTACGAATAAAAATGAATTAAATGGTGCAATTTATGCAGGTTCATTTGCTAAAGTTAATTTGCAAGGTATAGCTGACGGTCAAAATCAATATACAGCAACTAATACCATTAATTCAGCTACTGTAATTGACGATGCGGGTGAACTTGAAAGTTTAGGAGATAGTAAATTTGAAGGAAAACAAGTAGTTTCTGCACTGTATGCCGAATACGGTGCAGAGGTTAAGGTAACTGGCGAAAATTATATTGGTACCTTTGCTAATTATGGGGATATAGATACATTAGAACGTACTGTTTGGGCTTATCAAGGTGCTGATATTCAGATTGATGGCGCAACTCAAATTGGTACAAACAATTACAGCTTAAGCCCTAACAGCGCAGACGTAGCGATTGCCGCAGGTACTGCCGCAGGATTAACACCAGAAATAGTTGAAGCTTTTAAAGATACTGACCCTAGAGCAGTAGTAAATATTAATTATAAAGATTTTATCAATGGCAATAGAAGAAGCTCTATTGAAGGTGACATACTCGCTGCTTATGCTGGTGAAGTAAATATAAGACCTCTTGATGAAAATAATAGAACTGTAAATGATGCTGCCATAACTATTAATGGTAATTTACTTGCAGGTAACAAAGGCAAAATGACTGTTGAACTTGGTAATGGCGGTAGATTAACAGGCCGCATTGATGATTATCAGGACGCCGGCACTGAATTAAATAATGCGCATCTTAGCTTCTATAACCCTGCCTTCAGTAGTAATATTTACGGTAGCGGCGAAGTAAATCTTAAAATGGGCAATAACTCTTACTGGAATGTTACTGGTCAAAGCTGGGTAACGTCTTTAAGCGGTGAGGGCAGCATCATCGATATGCGCAACGATAATGAGAATTTAAGCAACGGCGTTACTGCTAACGCTAATGAAATCACTACTGATAATAATTCCCATGCTGTGCATATTGGTACATTAACCGGTAATAACACTTTTGTTATGGATTTGAATGATGCCAACCATAAAATCAGCGATATGCTGTATATTAAAGATGAAGCAAATTCCAGCGGTACGCATACTGTATTTTTAAACAGTGTAGCAGGTTTAGAAAATATGCAGGACGGCGATAAACTGCGTTTTGCTACGGTTAATGCTGGTGAGGACCAATTAAAATTTGTTGGCGAATATGAAGGTGAAAATGGCTATTCCGGCAGCAGAAGCAGAGCCATGTTAAACGATATTGGTTTTAACAATGTAGCTTTTGAAATTAAAAATGAAACCTATAGCGAAACAGATAGTGAAAATACCGGTTATAATGGCACAAGTTTTGATAGAACGAAGCCTGGCAACGAATATGTAGATGCTGAATATGGTAACGGTGCAACTAACTGGTATATAACCAGAAACAGCAGCGGTGATGAAACGAGCGATGGAGGTAAAACCATTCTTAACATGAGCCGCGCTAACTACAGCAACGCTATTTATATGGACCGTTTGAACAAACGCCTTGGCGAAGCCCGCTACATTAACGATGACCCGGAAGAAGATGAGGGTATGTGGGTGCGTGTACGCCATGACCGCATTGGTAAGGATGACGCTTTCCGCAGCCAGAACACTATGTATCAGCTTGGTTACGATAAACGTCAGGAATCTGATAATGGCAAACGCCGCGTAGGCTTTGCGGTTGACTATATGCATGGCGATACCGGCTATAACGATATTGCAGGTAAGGGTGAAATTGACCGTTACGGCTTGTGGCTGTATGATACCTGGACCGGCGATAAAGGACATTATGCAGATTACGTTGCTAAATGGGGACATCTCGACAACGAATTTGAAATTTATGCTCCTACTACTGGTAAGAGAATTGACGGCGATTACAGCAACAATGTATTCAGCATCAGTGCAGAATACGGCCGCAAAAAAGATATGGGCAACGACTGGTACTTCGAGCCGCAGGCACAGCTGCAGCTGGCACGTGTAACCGGTGCTGATTACACAACCAGCCAGGGCACAAAAGTAAGCGTTGACGGTATTAACAGCTTAATCGGACGTGCAGGTTTCCGCATTGGTAAAGACTTTGGTGAACAGAAACAAAGCACGCTGTACTTTAAAGCCGATGTGCTGCATGAATTCTTAGGCGACCAAACCATCCGTGCTATGGACGGAACAACTAACGGCTGGCAGACTGTAGATTACGAAAACCAAGGTACCTGGTATGACATTGGTATTGGCTACGCTGCAATGTTAAGCCAGAGCACTTATGCGTTTGTTGATCTGGAACAGTCCTTCGGCAACGATAACGACGATACCTACCAGATTAACGCCGGTGTACGCTGGACGTTCTAAAGGCTAGAGCTGCTAAATTATTAAGTTAATAGCACAAAAGCACATAATAAATCAAAGGGAGCATTCTGCTCCCTTTGGTTTTGAAAACACATTATATAATTTTATAAAATGGAACGCGGTGAAATAATGACAGCAAATCTTCCTTTCAGCGAAAAGCTGATTAAAAAATATACCGGTGAGGGCGATATTGAATTCACAAATTATATGCCGCGCAGTAAAACGGGTACGCGCGATTTGGAAATTAAAGCTGCTTATGATGACGGTACACGTAAAATAATTGTACTGCGTGATTACGGCGCAAGCATCAAGGGCAAGGAAGTGACCGTAAAACATTTTGAAAACAAAGAAGAACGCAATGCTGAAATTTATAGACTGTACAGCAAAGAAAACCTTTCACAGGTCTTTTTGGCGAACTTTTTCGGTATCAGTCAGCCTTCAGTATCGATAATTATCAAAAAATATAACTCATAATAATGCCTGCAATACTTATAATAAATTTTAAATATGCTAATTAAGATGTTTTAAGGACTTAGCATAGTACAAGATCGTGCTAAGTCCTTAATTTATTGAAATCAAATTAGTGGCAGAGTTAACTGGTTGTACTGACTTTTGGGAGTTATTTTGTTAGATTTTTATTTTACTGAAACAGGATAAAAAGTAATTTGTCAGCTAAATTATAATATTAACAAAATTTATGTTAAAATATTCATAGGTATATTTAAAATAAAAACTAAAGAAATACAAAATAAACGAAAATTTTTCTACCAACGAGGAACATTGACCATGGGACAACGAGATAGCATCTTAATAACTTTAAGCAAAATTAATGATACTAGTTTAGAAATAATAAATCAGATTCCTGATAACGAAATATTTAGCTTAAAAAACGAATCCGATATTTTTAATTTTATAAACTCCTATGCGGTTTTTAATAAGCATACGAATAGATCTTTTGATGAGGTAAAGAAAGCCTATAATATAGCGCAGTTAATAAAAGAAGAATGTAAAAAAGCTAAAATTGAAATTATAACAAAATTTGATGATAAATATCCGGAACGATTTAAAAAATTATCAAATTATCCTCCATTTTTCTATGCTAAAGGAAATTCCTCAATACTTAAAAAAACTGGTATTGCAATTATTGGCACAAGGTTTCCATCAAATAAAGGGATGGCCTGGGGAACAAAATTAAGTGAAATAATTACTGGTAAAGGCTATACTATAATTAGTGGTCTTGCAGCCGGCTCTGATAGTTGTGCACATATTGGTTGTCTGAGAGCTGGTGGCGAAACAATTGCCGTTATGCCAACTCATCTAAACAACATATATCCTAGTCAGAATAAGAAATTGTTCCATGATATATTAGATAATAACGGCTGCGTAATAAGTGAATATGAACTTGGCCATCCTATAAATGAAAATGATTTTGTTTTACGTGACCGGCTGCAGGCAGCATTAGCTGTTGGTACTATTGTCATCGAAGCTGGAATAGGAGGCGGAACCATGCATGCCGTAAACACTACACTAAAATTAGAAAGACCGTTAGCTTTTCTGAAATTTTCAGAAGAACATTATGAACAATATGAAAATACCAGTGCCAACAAATCATTTTTGGAAAATGGCAAAGCCTTACCGATTGCCAATTCTTCTGATATTGATAATTTTCTAAACGCATGCACTGCTAAAGATGTAGCATCCTTAACAAATATTCCTGATAATAATTCGGCAATAATTGAGCAAAGTTTATTCTAAGGATAAAAAGAAACAAATATATAAAAAAGATTATTAAGATACTAAAAGGGCTGTAATGCGTTAAACTTCATTACAGCCCTTTGGAATTTTAAAATTAAAAATATCATAAAAATGTCAATAATGTGTAATTTGTGATTGCAAAAAATCTCAATAATGTGTTAAAATTAACTTGTAAAAAAGTTATATTATGTGTTTTTCTGTTCTATATATTAGAACTTTTGAGGTGAGTTTTATGAAAAGAAAAATTTACGATGATATTTTAAACTGGAAACAGGAATGGGCTGGAAAAACTGCTCTGCTTATTGATGGCGCAAGGCGTGTCGGTAAAAGCTATATTGCAGAAAAATTTGCGCAAACTGAATATAAGTCTTACATTTTAATAGATTTTAACCGGGCAAGCGATGATATAAAAAATTTATTTGTAAATTATTTGAACGATCTTGATACCCTTTTTATGTATTTATCGGCTTACTACAATGTTAAACTGTATGAGCGCGAATCGCTTATTATATTTGATGAGGTCCAGTTATTTCCAAAAGCAAGAGCTGCGATAAAATATTTGGTTGCAGATGGCAGATATGATTACCTTGAAACAGGTTCATTGATGTCTATTAAAAAGAACGTAAAGGATATTTTGATACCATCAGAGGAACGACATTTAAAAATGTATCCTTTGGATTTTGAAGAATTTTTGTGGGCCCTTGGAAATGATACCCTTATGGATATTATAAGGAAATTTTATGAGACTAAAAAACCAATGGGGCAGGTGCTGCACAGGAAAGCAATGGATTATTTCCGTCAGTATTTAATTATCGGTGGAATGCCGCAAGCTGTACAGGAATATGTGAATACTAAAGATTTTGATAAAGTTGACAGAATAAAGCGTGATATACTTACACTTTACCGTGCTGATATTGTCAAACATGCTGATGGTTATGAAATAAAAGTAGAAAGTATTTTTGATGAAATCCCGGCACAGTTACAGAAACATGAAAAAAAGTTTAAGCTTTCATCTATAAAAAAGGATGCACGTTTACGTGATTATGAAGATGCTCTATTTTGGCTTGATGATGCTATGATAGTAAATATTTGTTATAACTCAACAGCGCCCAATATAGGACTAAAGCTCAATATGGATAGACTGACATTAAAATGCTATATGGCGGATACAGGTTTACTGATAAGCCATGCATTTGATGAAAATGGTCTTTTAAGTGAGGAAATTTATAAAAAATTACTTTTTGGGAAATTAGAAGTGAACGAAGGAATGCTTATAGAAAATATAGTGGCACAAATGCTTACAGCAAGCGGGCATAAGCTGTACTTCTATTCAACTCCATCGGCAAAAGATAATCTGGACCGGATGGAAATAGATTTTTTAATTGCCAAAACCAAAATCAGTAACAGGCATAATATATCACCCATAGAAGTAAAATCCAGTAAAAATTATACACTTTCCTCATTGCGGAAATTTACTACTAAATATGCGGAGCAGACTTATACTCCTTATGTTTTACATACTCAGGATTATAAAGAAGCAGACGGTATTGTTTATTTGCCACTATATATGACGCCGTTGATTTAGAACGGAAGAGTTATATTTAATAATTATATAAATACTACAAATATTTATATATAATCAATTCTTGCATAAATTAAGTTAAATGTTTTAGGATATTATTCCTAAAATCAATTAACAAAATATGGTAACTGCTTATTAAAATCATACATTTTATAGCAGATATTTTAAAAGCTGCAATCCTGCGCAGGGAAGGACGGCACGAGTACAAAGGTTAACCTAGTCACAGCATAGAAAAGTGGAAAAAGATAAGAATGCTCCTATCAGGAAAGTACAATTTAGCTACTAAATCAAAACTTACAGAAGAACGGAATTTTGTTATATCAATTATTGATTTTTAAACTATAATGAAATTCTTGAATTACAAAAAATTAGTGTTCTTATATCCAATGGGGGAGATTATTATATGGAAAATTTACAAGATATTTTTCATCAAGTAAAAAACCGCAAATTTGTAAAAGAAACTTTAGGTAGGGAAATCTGGATACAAGTTTGTGGCGATAGGGAATTAAATTCAGCCCATGCACTTTTTTGGGCCGCATTTATTCCCCTAGAAAATGTTGCAAGTGTTTTAAATTGTGAAACTTGGGATAGTATTAGGAATACTCAAACCCCTGGCTTTGCAAAAACTCCTTCAGAAGTAGTTTACTATAGAATTCCCAAAGATTTTTGTGCATGCGAAAATGTTGTGCATTTTAGAAATTTTTATGGGATTAAGCCAGAATATGTAGAAATAGTAGAAGAATTTCGTCTGCTCAATAACCTTTATCACGATGTTACTACCAATATTTATTTTGCAATTTCAGAAAATGGTGAGCCTGTAGAAGTTGCTAAAATTGAAAATAATACATGCGCTTTTATAAAACTTGAATATCTTATGCGATATGCTGCTGCACGCCAAATGGCTTTTCTATTATTTTTTGATATACAAATTCGTAGGGCAGGTACTTTAGAAGACAATGGTGTTTCTAAATTATTTGATGAATATCAGGATAATAATTTAATTTATAGAATCATCGTAGATGAATATGATTCAGAATGTTATAGTAGTCTTATGGGAAAACGAATTATTTATCCTCCACCAGTTGAAGAATGTGGATATTGGCCATATACGAAAGAAAGACATTATGAGAATTTTATTGTTGGAATTGATGAATATGGAAAACCAATAAAATTTACCTGTAATCCAAATATGCTTTCTAGTTATTTTCAAAAGCAGCCGGGAGGCCCAAGTTATTTAACACCTGTATTTTTTAAAAAAGAAGTCCTGCAAAGATATTTATCACATCATGATTTGTATAGTGTTGAAGACGGTTATCTGAGATGTCACGGGCTTTGGGGAATGCATATTGATAATCATCATATGGATTATGTTTGTGTATATCTTGGCGATTTAGGAAGAGATTTACCAGCTGAAGAACAAAGTCACTGGCTCCAATATAATGTTGCTGTATCTGAAAAATTAAGTAAGGTAGCGTACGAAAGGGATTTTCTTTGTAAAGCTACTGATTCAGATATTTTTGACATAAAATTCAAGAATACATTTTACGGATTTCAAAAGAAATGGAAAGAAAAATTTGGATGGTATTTATTTTTACCTTTAACTGCATCAGATGAATATAATATTAGTCTTTTACATATTCCGTATACAAATAACCAACAAGAATTTGATAACCAGGTTCTCTCATTAGTAAAAACTATAATAGATTCGCTAAACGAAAAAGAAATTGACAAACAGATTAAAAACCATTTAGACTTAAAGGGGAGCATTTCTAAATTAGAACATTGGCTGACAGAATTAGGAATCCAGAAATTTGAAAGCCATATTAAATTTCTTAGAAATCTTCAAGAATTACGTTCCAGTGGTACAGGACATAGGAAAGGGAAGAACTATGACAAAATAAAAAAAGAATTTTGTTTATCAAACGATAATTTTAAAACAGTTTTTGATAATATTTTATGCGATGCTACGACGTTCTTATTATTTTTAACTAATAAATTTAGTTTATAATATATTTATAAAAGAGCACCATAAAAGAATTTTTTAAAAATACAATAAATATGTTTAGATATAATTTAGGAGTTTTAGTATGTTTAATTTATATGTAGATGAAAGTATAACTTATATTAATCCTCAAAATACATTTTTTATTATGGCTGGTATAATAATAAACGAAAAAGATTATCCAAAAGTTGAAAGTATGTTAAACTCGTTAAAACAAAAATTATGGAATAATACTAATGTTATTTTACACGAAAAAGATGTAACTTTTGTATCACAACGTAAAAACCATTCTAAATTAAATGAAGTCTCTCCAGATTATCATATATTTACAAATCAGAAGAATATAAATGCTTTATATAATGGGTTATCAGGAATATTTAAAAATAATAACATTAGTGTTATTGGAGTATGTTTAAATAGATCTCAGTTAGATATAAATTATAATGCTAAACATATGAATTATGATTTTACAATATCTATTCAATTATTAGTTGAAATATATTGTCAGTTTTTAATTAAACATAAGTCTACTGGAAATATCATTTACGAGGCTTTAAATGAAACTGAAAATATTAAAATCCAACAACGGTTATATGAATTAAAAGCTTTGGGTAGTTTATTTTATAATTCACATTCTTTTCAAGAACATATTAAAAAAATCAATTTTGTTAAAAAAAGAGAAAATAATTGTGGCTTACAATTAGCCGACTTTACACCTAATTGTTTGGGACGTACAGTAACTGGTGCAAAGCCTAAAAATAAAGATTTTAAGAAAAATCTTTTAAAATGCTTATATGATGGTTCTATTAATAACCGTGATCGATTTGGATTAAAAATCTTACCATAATTAAATTGACAATTATTTATTTTTTGTTATAATATTAGTGACAGGATTGTGGTTGCTAGATATTAATGAACTTTAGTATCGCGTAAAATTTGCTTTACCTTTTAGCAGATTTTATAATGCAACCCGTCGAACCTGTTTTATATTAATATGAATTTAAGCTATGTTAATTCATAGCTTTTTATTTTTAACATCTAACTATGTATAAGATAAAATATACATAGTTAAAACAACTTAAAAATACAGTTTTGAAAAAGCTAAATTTTATTGTTTATGGAGTTTTTAATATGTTGCCAGATTTTGTTACTGACAAGGCCAAAATTGCAAAATATTCTTACGCCGACGTCGAAGAAATATTTTTGGATAACTATGAGGATGTTTTAAAAAAATATATTGCCGGCGGTAATCCGTCCGAAGATACTTTAAAAAATTACTTCGGCCAGATTCGTGAATTTCTTTCCTGGTGCAAGGATAATGATTTTAAACCGCTGCGGCTCCAGGAACCACATATTATTTTGTATCGTGATTTTCTTATCGCGAAAAATCAAAAGCTCAACACAGTAGCAGCAAAATTAAATTCCATCAGGAAGTTTTATCATATTGCGCAGAAGTTCCATATCATCCAGGATAATCCTGCTGAAGATGTTAAGGCACCAAGAGATCCTGATGCAGCACTTATTAACATACCCTATTTATCTGCCGGTAAGCTGGAATATCTTTTCAGGGCTATTCCCAATGAAACGGAAAAAGAGCTGCGCGATAAAGTGATAATTGCTTTTATGGCCATCGAAGGATTAAGAACCGTAGAAATTCACCGCATGAATGAGGAGGATATAAATGTGGATCAACAGACTATTCTCATTCATGGTAAAGGAAAAAACGCCATGATTTATCCCCGCCCAGATACCTTCGGTTTACTGCTGCGTTATTTAGATAGTAAAGAGCGCTTAAAAATGAATAAGCGTTATACAATGGAAAATGTGACACCTGTTTTTACTTCTACTTCCAATAATATGTACGGACACCGTATGATAAGGCAGGCAGTGCGCGATGCAGTCAATAAATGGCTGACAACAGCAGGTTTAAAGGAAAAAGGAAAAGCCGGGCACATGCTGCGGCATACCTGTGCAACGCTGCTTTATAAGGAAACAAAGGATTTAAAACAGATCCAGGAAACGCTCCGACACAGCAATATCAATATGAGCAGTAAATATGCTCATTTAACTGACAGACAGGAAAACCGGTATACGAATAGCATACCGGTAGAAATAGATTAACAATTATGAAAAAGTGCTAAGTTGTTATAAAATATTTCAAGAACATTAAAAAAACATACGATTTATAATCTATATAGATAAACCCGGTGTATAGCGCTATTTTAAAGCTTTAGCGGGATTTTCTTGCGATGCTTAGAAAACCCTACGCAAGCTAAAAAAACGGCTTAAAAGCGAATTCAAGAGACGTTTTTCAAAATTATATAAAAATATCTGTAATATTTTATCAATAATTACGGGTTGGTCTAGTAAAGAGTGTAATTTTTTTAGGTGGCTGAGTAATTCAGCCACTATTTTTCTATATACGAAAATAGCCACCGTGCAGCGGCTTTTTCGATAAAGAACAAGGCAGCTAGTACGCTGCCCTGTGATAAAACTTACATAGAAAGTTCATAACCTAACATAAAGTTACGTCCCATAGACATGTAAGCCAAGCGGTTCTCTCTCGGACCGGCATCAGTTGTATAGTCTTCACGGTCGAATATATTATTTACATGTAAAAAGAATTTATGATTTTTTTCCGGTTTATAGCTAATGTGAAAATCTGTAAATAATGCCGGCTTAACTTTTTCTCCACCATATTTATCTACATCACTGTCATACCTTTTTCCCATATAATTAGCTAATAAAGATGCACCGAATTTATCTTTATGATAATCTACTGATGCCATCAACTGTAACCTGCTGCCATATTTTTCATAAGCTCCGTCAGATTCACGTGCTTTTTCCGGATTACTCCATGCAATACCAAAAGAACTGCTTAAATTTTCATTATGTTCAATATCACAACTTAATTCAATACCAGTATTTTTTGTATCAACGTTAGTATATTGCAAATTACCTTCGGCAGCACTTGTACCAGCAACATTTGTAATACTGTCTTTAATTTTATAATTAAATAGTGCTAATCTCCATGCAGCTTTACCTTCATTTAATTACAACTTAACATAGTTATTGTTAAGTTTGTAAATAAAGCCAATATCCAATTAAATCCTGTTAGGATAATGTTTTTGTATCCATAAAAATATTATAGGTATGACTATCAGTGTAAAAACAGTTGAAGTTATCATGCCGCCAATAATAACCCAGGCCATACTCTCTCTTGTTTCTGAGCCTTCAGTCATGGCAAGGGCTGTTGGCAGCATACCAACAACCATAGTTATTGCGGTCATAAAAATAGGCTTTAGCCTGGTCTTACCGGCTTCTATTATTGCTTCAGCAGCGCTTTTTCCTTCCTTCATTAAAGTTAGTGTATAATCTAATAACAAAGTCCCGTTTTTCGCTACCAGGCCATCCATTATCAAAATGCCAATTAATGAATAGAGATTAAGCGTATTATCAGTTACAGAAAGACATATAATTGCTCCTATTAATCCCAGCGGCAAAGAAAACATCCTGATTAAGGGTGTAAAAACTGATTCATATAGTACAGCCAGCAGCAAATAAATAAGCAGCAGGGACATACTCAGTGCTATCGCCATTTCTTTAAAAGAATCATTCATACTTGTTGCCTGACCGGTGAACATATAAGAACATTTAAGATTACTATCTTCTAATTTTTTCTGTATTTCCTGCACCACTTCATTTAAAGGTCTGTCACTCAAATTACTCTGAATATTAATTATACGTTCTTTGTCAACTCTTCTAATAGTTATCGGCCCGACACTTTCTTCAACTTTGGCTACATCGCCTAAATTTACAGTGCCATTTTTAGCTGCTACAGGGATGCTTTTAATATCTTCGACAAAAAAGTTGTCACTACCGTTAAATTTAACAGTAATATCTGTATCAAGCCCTCTATTATCAGGGTCATTAGCTAAAACGCCAGCATTTTTACCGCCGACTGCCGCTGCAAAAGATTTGTTTATATCTTCAATAGATGCTCCGTAAAATTGCAATTTTTCACGATCTGCACTTACTTTTATTTCAGGCATACCTTCTGTATAGGAACTTTTTATATCCTTAACACCTTCTGTTTCCTTAAAAATATTTAATACTTTCTTTGATTCTTTAATCAGCACATCCATATCACTGCCTCTTAATTCTAACTGCAATGGTGAACGTACTAATGTTTTGCCGCCCGAAACGCCGGTAACAGAAGATTGTATTTCACTTACCCTTACTTTAATATCACCAAAATTATTTTTAGCAAATTTTCTTATCTCATCAGCGATTTCCCATACATCTTTGGATCGTTTGCTCCTGTTATAAAGGCTGATGGATATTTTACCATTACTTTCCGTGCTCGTAACATTTGATAAATGATGCTCAATTTCAGGAATTTGCAGCAGATATTCGTCAAATAATAATAGCACTTCGTTAGTCTGTTCCGCACTGTAACCTACTGGTAATTCTATATTTACCTGAATAGCGCTTTCGTCAGTCCTTGGCATATATTCTGCACCTACAAATCCAAAAGGTATAAGTAATACAGCCCCAATAAACAGTGCTGCTATGGTAAATATAACCTTACGGGGATAAAGCAGGCATTTTTTTAGTATTTTTTCGTATTTATTTATTGTGTTTTTCTCAATTTTATCTAAAAATTTCCAGACTCTGCCTTCGGGCAGTTTTATTCCATGCGAATAAAACTTTGAAGCAAGCATAGGCGTTAATGTAAACGAAACAAGTAGCGACATCAAAGTTGCAAAAGTTATTGTCAATCCGAATTGTTTAAAAAACTGACCCGTTGAACTTTGCATAAAAGCTATAGGCAAGAAAACCACTACATCACAAAGCGTCATGGCTACAGCTGCCATGCCTATTTCATTTCTTCCAAGTTCAGCAGCATTATCTGCTGAATAGCCATTATTAATATAACGTTGGATATTTTCAAGTACTACAATGGAATCATCAACCAGAATACCTATGCATAATGCCATGCCCATTAATGACATCATATTAAAAGTAAATCCGGCAAGATACATTAAAAAGAATGTAGCTATTAACGATACCGGTATAGCAATCATTACTGCAAGTGATGATTGCCAGCCCCTGAGGAATAAATACAAAACTATACCAGTTGTAAAAAGTCCTTCAAGTAATGTATAAAAAGTATTTTTTAATGAATTTTTTACAAAGGAAGACTGATCATAAACAAGTGTAAAAGTATAATCAGGATACTCCGATTTTAGTTTTTCAAGTTGAATTAATACATTATCAGATGTATTAACTATATTGGCACCGCTTGCTTTATATATATCTATGGCAACAGCATCATTTCCGTCAACACGGCTATAAGTTACTGCACGTTTTTCTTTTGCCTTAATTTCAGCAATATCTTTTAGTATAATATTTTGCCCATTCGCTGTCTTTATCTGTACATTTTCAATATCTTCCGGTTTTTCGTATTGAGCCGTTAATCTGACAGTAGTTTGTTTTACGCCCGTATAAACAGATCCGGATGATAGAAAGACATTTTCGTTTTTTATATTTTGTATAATATCCTGCAGGTTTAACCCATAATAATTTAATTTTTCTTTATCAACATCTATACTGATTTCTTTAACTCGCCCACCGCTCAATTCAATATCTGCAACACCGCCGGCCTGCTGAAACCTTTCCGCAAAAATTTTTTCAGTTATAGAATATATATCTGCCATCTCATAAGGAGCTGTGACGGCAATCTGCATTATTGGATATTCGTCAGAAGAACGTTTAATAACAACAGGCTCATCAATATCATCCGGCAAATTTTTTCTGATAGTACTTACCTTTTTTGTTGCTTCTATAGCTACCAGATCAGCGTCAGCACTGCTATCTAACTCTACAAATATTTCGGCTCTGCCCGGCCTTGTTGCTGACCTTACCTGCTTAAAATGTGAAATGGTTGACAATACATCTTCTATAGGCTTTGTTACCTGCTGTTCAACTGATTCAGTACTTGCGCCGGGATAATTAACTATTACACTTACATACGGAGAATCTACTTCCGGCAATAATTCAACGCCAATCTTAAAAAAACTAAATATGCCCAGCACAGCAATTATTGCATATAACATTGTAATGCCTATCGGTCTTTTTACAGAAAACCTTGTTATATTCATCTTTAATCCTCTTCGGTTTTATCTATTTGAACTTTAATTCCATCACGTAAGCGTGATAAATTATCAAGAACAACTACTTCCCCTTCATTAATACCATCAATAATTTCAACTTCTGTATCATTATTAATACCTAACGTTACTTCACGTTGTTCCAATTGATTATCTTTATTTACAATAAAAACATATTTCTTCCCGTTTTTATCTTTAATAATATCCTTATTTACGTAAAGAGCATCTTCTTTTATAAGTATTTTTAAATATCCCCTGGCAAACATGCCCGATTTTATTTCTTCATTCTGCTCGAGCAATTTTATTCTGGCAAGGTAACTATTACTTTCTTTATTTTTATCAGGGCTTACATATGATATGATTCCGTCAAAAGATTTACCTAACGATTCGATGTTCATAGTTATTTTTGTATCAGCTTTTACAACAGCTGCATTAGCTTCCGAAATATTACAATCTATATGTAATTTGCTGTTATCTGTAATAGTCAACAGCTTAGTTCCTGCCGGTATATATTCACCGATTTCTGCATTTCGATAACTAATAATTCCATTTCCAGGTGCTTTTAAAATCATATCGGTCTTTTTATTTTGTGCTAAAATATATTCTTGATAACGCCTTTCAGCAACCTGTTCTCTGGCATAAACAGATGCTGCAGTATCACCATAATTTTTTTGCTTTGATAAGGCTTCGTATGCAGCCTGGGCGTTAACCATTATTTGTTTTTTGCTGTCATAATCCGCTTTTGCTACTGCACCCATATCGTATAATTTTTTATAGCGTTCATAATTTAATTTTGCTAATTCATAATCAGCTTTATATTTATAATAGTCACTATTAAATTCAGCATCATTTTCAGCTGCTTTAGCATCATTTTCTCTGTATCTTGCATATGCTTTGCGAAGTTCGGCTTCTGCGTCCTGCAAATCCTGTTCAATCAAAATATCGCCTTTATGTACAAACGAACCCAAATCAACATTGATATTTGCAATTTTACCGGCAAATTTATTTATAATATCTATTTGAGCATTAGCTTCCGTCTTGCCAAATAGAGAAATTTCTTTATACATTGCTTTTTTGTAAACTGCTTCCACATGAACAAGAGGTCTTAAGACCTCTTTTCTCGCTGCTGGTTCACTTTTAAACATTAGCTGATATATTAAGATTAAAATTATTCCGAATACAACAATCAGCATCAATTTAATATATTTATTTTTTAAGAGATTCCGTAATTTCTCGTTCATTATCTCGGCATACTCCTATAAAATTTTTGAAACATTATCTTACGCAACAATTATAAAGCTAACATAATTAATTAATTTAATATATACCCTCTTTGCCAAAGAAACAGTAAAGAGGGTATATATTAGAGATGGGGATTTTTTAGTTACCAATTTTAAAAATTATCGGAATGCTTGCATAGCAGCGTACCGGTAAACCTGAGCTGTTTTTAGCCGCTGTAAAACGCCATTTTCGGCATGCTGCAACGGCAGCGTTATCAAGATTTACATTACCTGAGGAGGACGTGACGCTTACATCTTCAACACTGCCGTCCGTGCCGATTAAAAACCTTATTGATACAGTGCCTTCTACGCCAGCATTGCGTTCAGCACTGGGGTAAGACGGCTGATAACTTTTAATAATGCGAGGCGGTACGGCAGGTGACGATGTTACACCGCTGCCCGGGCCTGACCCACTGCCGGTACCTGTACCGTACCCGCTGCCATGTCCACCACCGCTGCCTGAGCCTGAACCGGGCCCGGTACCACTGCCGATTCCGCTTCCCTGCCCGGTGCCTTTACCTTTACCGCTGCTTTTTTTAACAATATGTTTTACCTGCTGCTTTTTTACTACAGCAGGTTTTTCTTTATTTGCTTCAAAAATTGCATCACTATCAGGCGTTTCCTCTACAGCAGCTGCTTCAGGTTCTGCTTCTTCTATAACACCGGCATCATCGCTGCCGCCTCCTCCGCCACCACCGAAAAACGTAACTTCAACAATGTTTTCCTGTGCGTGCGAAAATTGAAACAGCCCTGTAAATGATACAATCAGAAATATTAAAATATGTATAATTGCCGAACCGGCAAAGCCCCAGTTCCGCCTTTTCTTTTCATCCATCATTTTGCTGCTCCGTCAGTTGCAAGCCCAAACCTGTTAATGCCTGCTCCCTTAAACTTATCGACAAGCTCAATAACTTCACCGTACTCAATATCTTTTTCAGCACGTATAACAACAGCAAAATTGCTGTTGTTTTTTTGTTCTAAAGAAGCCTGCATTAAAAGCGACTGCAAATCTGTCTCTTTATCACCAAGGTAAATTGTGCCATCGTTTTTAAGCGTTACGGCAAAAGTTGTTGATGTATCACTGGCCGCATTGGCTGCCTGCGGTAGTTTAACAGGAATAGTCTTCAAATCAATCATATACATGGTGCTCAGCATAAAAAACACCAGCAAAAAGAACATAATATCAATCATCGGTATAATATTAAGTTCCGGTACTTTTCTATTCTGGCTTCTCCGGAATTTCATTTTACACCGGCCCTTCTGTTAGCCTGCGCAAGTGCAGCGGCACAGCGTTCAGCTGTTGTAAGTATGCCGTCCATGCGGTGGGCGAAATATGAATGGCAGCACAGTGCCATAATAGCTACGCAAAGACCGGTGGCAGTAGCAATAAGGGCTTCGCCGATACCGCCGGTAATAGCCATAGGTGCGCCTGCCTGTATATTAAAAATACTGAACGCACCAATCATGCCGACAATAGTACCCAAAAGACCCAAAAGTGGCGAAAGAGTAACAATAATGCTTAAATAATCCAGTTTATTTTTAAGCTGTGCTGTAAAAACAGCAAGGCCGTTTTCAAGGTAATCTGTTAAATCATCCTGCGTCTGTGCATTTTGTACAGCACCTAAAACAAGGGCAGAAGTTTCACCGGGAGTTGTTTGTGCCAAATCAGCGGCAGCCTGCAAATCATTACTTTTTAATAAAGCACAGTAATCATCGGCAAATTTTTCGCCGCTGTCAGCAGCACGGTAAAACAAAAAGCGCTCAATAGCGATAGCAAAAACAGCGAAAGAACAGAACAGCAGCGGATACATAACCAAACCGCCTTTGTGAAAATACATAATAGTTTGACTGATAAATTCCATAACCATCCTCCTGAAAATATAAAATTCCCAAATTCAAGACAACAAAAATTCTTAAAATAAATTACCCGGACATTTAGCGAACAAAAATTTTATAATTCTCCTTCCATTAAATTTTTGCTAAGTATCTAATAATTTATTTTTATCAAGCGTAGCCTGGTATTGCCTGTAATATAAGCCTTTTAGTTTTAACAATTCTTCATGCGTACCTTCTTCAGAAATTCTGCCATTATTCAATACAAAAATCCTGTTGGCTTTTTTTATTGTAGATAACCTGTGAGCAATAATTAAAGTTGTACGTTCCCTGGTAAGTTTATCTAATGCCTTTTGAATTTTTTCTTCTGTTTTGTTATCTAAAGCAGATGTAGCTTCATCCAGCACTACTATTCCCGGATTTTTTAAAATTACTCTGGCTATTGCAAGGCGTTGACGCTGTCCGCCGGAAAGTTTTATTCCCCGCTCGCCTATTTCTGTATCATACTTTTGCGGCAATTTTTCTATAAATTCATCTGCTGACGCTGCCCTGGCCGCAAATACCATTTCTTCGTCTTTTACTTCAGATAAACCGTAAGTTATGTTATGCCGCACAGAATCAGAAAAAAGAAAAACCTCCTGTTGTACAAGTCCTATATTTTTACGTAATGACCTTTGGCCATATTTCTTTATGTTAATACCATCTATTAAAATATCACCTGAATCAGGTTCATAAAAACGCAGCAGCAAATTTGCTAATGTGGTTTTCCCAACACCTGTTTCACCGACAAAAGCAACAGTTTCACCGGCAGCAATATTAAAACTTACATTGTCAAGCACTTTATTTTTTCCATAACTAAAGGTTACGTTTTTAAAACAAATACTGCCGTTAATATTTTTACATTCAATTGCATCTTTATCGTCAATTATTTCCGGTCTGATCTGCATAATTTCATAAAAACGTGCAAATCCCGCCATGCCGCGCTGATACATTTCCGTAAAAACAGTTAACCGTAATAGTGGCTTCATAAATAAATTAACGTAAAGCAAAAAAGCAATAAAATCACTTAGTTGAATTTTATTAGCTGCTATTAATAAACCACCGGCCACAAGCACAAATAAATTTGTAAAATTAGTAAAAAAATTAACGCTGCTGGAGAAATAACCCAGTATTTTAAAAGATGTTCTGCGAACCGCCATACTTTCTTCATTTTTCTTCATTAATAGTGAACATTCCAAATCTTCAGCAGCAAATGCTTTTACAAGCCGTATTCCGCTCAAGGCTTCTTCGGCTTTTGCAGAAACTTCACCATTTTTAGCGCGGTTTTTTCTAAAGGCAGCCTTCATCTTATGGTTTATAATAACGGTATGCACTGTTTTCAGAATTAAAAGCAAAGCTATAAGGACGCCTAAATAGATATTCATCCAAAACATTATACCGATAGTACCCAACATAACTACTAAGCAAATAATAACATCGTTAGGCCCACGGAAAGTCAATTCGCCTATTTCCGTTAAATCACCGGTAAGGCGCGCCAAAAGTTGCCCGGTTCTGTTGTTATCAAAAAATTTGAATGACATACTTTCAATATGCCTGAACAGGTCACGACGCATATCACGTTCAATATTGATACTCATAACATGCCCGCTATAGCTTATCCAATACAGTAAAACTGTATTTAGAATATATAAAATCAGTAAAAATAAAGCATAAAGCAGTATGCTGTTAAGATTTTGCTGAGGCAATTCAACATTTAAAATATGCCTTACAAATACCGGAAATATCAAATCCAGGAATGCAACGGCAAATGACCCGGCAATAATAAAAGCTGCTGTTTTTTTATAAGGTTTATAATACTGTAAAAAAGCAAATAATATTTTGCCTTTCATCAATTTAATTTCCATATATGTAACCTGTAAGCTCCTATAATTTTCCCATCCGGAGTAACTGCCGGTGCTTCAACGCCGGCCGCAGTCAGACCATCACTGCTTATATTTATCGCCTGCAACGGCCCTTCTGTATGAAAGAAATTTAATTTTCTACCATCTGCAATGTTTAATATAAGCCCCCCGTGAGCACCGTAATTATGTGTACGTACATTACGCCCAACTGCACAAGCAACCTTATCTTTGGCAAAAGATAGTTCTTCCATCGTACCATCAGCCATGTACTGATACTTAAATGTGCCATCATAACCAAACATAAATATACTATTATTGCTTGGATGCTCAATTGGGGTTGGAATTTGCCAGTTCTCACGGTTAAAAGTATTGATTGTTGAAAAAACAACACCTTCTTTAACAGCATAGCCATCTCTTCCGGAAGCATTTATCCAAACATTATCAACCTGGGTCGGTTTGGATAATGTACGTTCCCATAACATATTTCCCAAAGCATCAAATAAAAAGCCTCGGCCGTCACTGCAAGCTGCCGCTAAATATTTACCATCTTTACTAAAATTAGGGCTGCCGCGCATAACGGTATTGTCAAAAGGTTCAACTGGCTTTATAAAAACAGAATTTATCTTTTCGCCAGTGTTTTTATCAAGGAAATACATCGTATCTTTATATACCATGTCTTCCCTGAAGTCATATGCAGAAGTGGATATTACAACTTCGCCGTTGTTATCATTAACATCACACCAGTTTATCCAACTGTCTATAGATTCTTCTGCCGGATATTTCCATAAAAGTTCACCACTGCGGTTTATCGCAAGCATCCTGCCGTTATAGCCACGGCTGCCGTCTTTATTCATCAAAAATCTATACGCATTGGCATATACGTTATCATTTTTATCAACAACGATATGTACTATTGAAGGGTAAGAACGCTTGCTCGGATCAGCACCGACAAAGTTCGCAGCAGCGTATTGCCATAAAATATCACCCGTGTGAACATCAATTGCATATAAATTTCCGGCAGGGCTTTGTTCACCTACAAAAGCAACCTGTGAATCATTGCTTAAGCAGACAGAAATAAACTTACCTATGCCAAGCGAACGTTTCCAAATTTGTTCACCTTTTGAAGAGAATAAAAACAGTTCACCGCGTTCTGTACCTACAAGCCACCCATTTTCAGATTCTACATGTCTGACAACAGCTTTGGTAAAGCCCATGCGGTCATAATTTTCACTGGGAATATCTCCCAAATGTACAGCAATCCCTTCTTCTGAAGCAGTTAAACCTATATCATTCCACGGAGTACGGCTTCCGGTAATCCAAAACAAAGCCGCTAATGACAATAAAAATATAATAGTTATTATTATGCTTTTAATATTTTTCATAAGTAAACCTTTGCCAAATCATACACAAATCTGAATACACCATAATAAAAACCCTGTTCAGAAAGCAAATACAAAATCTTACTTACAGCAGCACTGCTTACAAAAGCAAAAAGCAATAAGCACACAAGCCGCTCCCGTAAAGACCATAAATAAGCGCGCTTTTTATTATCTGCCAAAAAAAATCCGCGGCTTATAACCGATAAGGCAAGTGTTTGCGACCTGCGCAGGCAACGAACCAGTAAAGGCTTGGCTATATACGGCAAATGCCTTATAACAGCAGTACGTCCGGCAGCACTGCCGCTGCGGAGTCTGAGTGCAATTAAAACATCACCTGTTTCTGCTGCTAATACCGGCAAAAACCTGATTGCGGTAACAAGCATAAAAGCAATCTGCGCTGGCAAATGCCATGTAAGCATTGCCTGCAAAAGCTGCCTGGGGTCAGAATTCCAGCAAACTAATAGGCCCAGTGAAAGCATGGCAGCCGAGCGCAGCCCCTGCACAGCACCATATATAATACCTTCGCGGTAAACGTAAAGCCCATTTGTAATAACGCCAAGTACAGGCGTATTCGGCTCAATCAAAACAAACAAGGGCGTTCTGGGCGTTTGCGTAAAAAACAAAGCCTGGCTGAACATTGAACCCCATAAACTAAGCATCAGCAAAACCATCATAACCTGCCATTTGGCGGCAGAAGTGCCTGTCAACGCATGCAGCAGCAGCGAAATTAAAAATACAATAAATAAAGTACGCGGATTATCAACCGTTATCGTCAATATTGAAAACAAAAACAGCATAACAAGTTTGGTTTTTCCGGTAACTTCTCTAATCCACTCCCGCGAATCATTACCTTCCCACAGCTGACGCAAGTACATAATCCGCCACCTCCTTAGCCGTAAGTAAAGGCCTGATATACAATAAATCCGTAACATCGAGCATGGCTGGTGCCTTTAACCCGCAAAGTTTTAAATAGCTTCTGTCAGTAAGCACTTTGCTTGTTATATTATCAGCAATAATCTGGCCATCATTCATTAAAATTACGCTGTCAGCTATTTCAGAAGCTAATTCAACATCATGCGTGCAAAAGAAAACACTGCCGCCATCTTCGGCGTAAGCACACAAAAGTTTTTTTATCTCTTCCAGGCTTTGCTGGTCCTGACCGGTAGTAGGTTCATCAAGCAGCAGCAATTTAGGTTTCTGCATTAATACAGCACTTAAAATAACCCTCAGGCGCTGCCCTTTACTTAACGCTAACGGAAAATCACCGGCATAATTTTCAAGGCCAATTCTTTTAAGCATAGTTTGCAGTTCTGCTTCACTAATTTTTTTATTATTCCAGCAAAGTTCTTCACGCACGCTGTCGGCCAAAAGCATTAAATCTGCTTCCTGCCGCAGGTAACCAACGTTAAAGCGTTCATTCTGCAAATCCCGGCCATCTAAACAAATCGTTCCTCTGTCCATGGCAGCAATTCCGCCCAAAAGGTTCATCAAAGTGCTTTTGCCGGTACCGTTTACACCCATTAGCGCAGTAATTTTACCTTTTTGCAACGTAAAGCTGATATTTTTCAGCGTATCTTCCAAAGCATTATCATATTTATAATAGACATTTTTTACATCTAAAATAGTTTGCCCTTTTGCAAAAGCAGATTGATATTTATTTAAACTTTTTAAATTACCATAAACATCCGTTACCATGGCAGCAACAGTATCAGCATCGTTTACCAATTCAGGCAGCTTTAGCAAACGGCATAAAACAATATTCTGCGGCTCACGCAAACCGATATTTTTTAATCGGCTTACCGCTGTCCACACCTTATTTATATCGCCGTCATATGCAATACTGCCTTCGTTCATAACTATAATCCGTGAAAAATAACCGGCAATTTCATTAACCCTGTGTTCTATTAAAAGAATTGTTAAATTTTGTTTCTGGTTCAATTCCTGCAAAAGGTGTAAAAAATCATGCGCCCCCTGCGGATTAAGCTGGCTTATAGGTTCGTCCAGTACTAACAGCCTGGGGCCGGTAACAAGCACAGATGCAAGTGCCAGCCTTTGCCGCTGACCGCCCGAAAGTGCCTGAATACTATAATCCACCCTGTCACCAAGCCCTACCATTTCCAAAGTTTCATAAACTTTAGTTTTTATATATTCATCCGGAAAGCCGCGATTTTCAAGTGCAAAAGCAACTTCATCATATACAGTCATAGCAAACAGCTGGTCATCCGGGGTCTGATATACAGTACCTGCCAGTAAAGCGATTTCTTCAGGAGGCAAATTTTGAGATTCCCTTCCATCCAAAAAAATTTTGCCCGACAAACAGCCGCGCCGTTCTGTCTCAAAAATACCGGTAATTGCTTTAATTAAAGTTGATTTGCCACAGCCGCTTTTGCCTGCCATAAGTACAAATTCGCCTGGCGCTATACTTAAATTAATATTTTTTAATGTATTTTCACTTCTGTTTGGATAACGGTAAGATAAATTTTCTATTTTAAGCATTCGTTATTCCCCCGTAACCTGCTGAAGTTTTAAACCCAATTTATAACCAATCCAAGCGCCAATGCTGCTGTATAAAAAACCGTTAATAAGCATATACAAACCTATATACCAATCGGCATAGTAAAGCCTGTAAAAAAACATCATTTGTTCAAGATTTATAAACGTAACAACAGCATCACCAACACCAAACATAGCCGCTATAAACAGCATATATTTGACGCTAATATTCTTTTTATCAAAAAATCCGCACAACTTTAGCATTACTTCAAGTACGCCTATATATACGCAACAGCTTAAAAAGCCAAGAGGGGTAAAATTACCGAAAAGCAATCCGGATAACATATACCTTGTTAAAAACATCAGCGCCAGCACGCCTTGTCGGCGGTATAACATTAAAAGCGAAACTATAAGTAAATATTGCAGCACGCCGCTTAAAATACCGGTAATAAACCCGGAAAAAGGTCCTAAAAATACATGCAGGAACTCCCCTGCCAAAGTTGTGGGCACAGTTATTGCACCGAAGCCAACCGCAGCAAATAAGGCTACCGTTATAGCCCCCTGCGCGCCTATATTAAATATTACGCGGCGCAGGCGCGGTAAAAACAACAAAACTGCCGCAAAGCAAATAAATGCAAAAGTCACTGCAGCAATGCCAATGCTATGTTTTTGTTCTATTTTTACCGGAAGCTCCTGTATTTTCTGCTGACCGTTACCTTCAACAGTAACCCTTAATGTATAATCGCCTTCAATAATTTTAAAATAATCAACATACAGCGGTATAATAAAAGCCTGTGTCTGTTTGCCGTCCAGTGAAATCATAGCTTTTGTTGCGTTGCTGTTATCAGTTTTGCCTGCCCAGCCCTGCTCGTGCTCTTCGGTAGAATTGCTTGCCTGGCACAAGCCAGGCATAACTTTACCGGTGGCTTTATCTAAAAGTTCTGCCTTTAAGCGCAGTACACGTACATCCTGCTGGGGATTGCGCATATCAACCAACATAAACGCAGCCGGGTGGTTAAACATAGATGACCAGCTTTCAGCGCCATCACCTGTTAAACGGCTGCGGAAAGATTCAAATGCAGTATCGCGAATATAAACAACGTTATCTGCAGAACGGTCATCCTTATGACCAAGGTTATCTACCGGTAAATCTACATCTTGTATATACCAGTTGTAATCTTTATTTTTGTATTTTTTGCCATAGGATGATTTTTCGTTTTCGGCTTTGGAGTTTGCATCATATACAAAATTAATAACTTTTTCTTGCTGCCAGTTTTCAGCAGTAATATTAATATTAATTTGTTTCGTTCCGCTTACAGCATCTTCAATCGGTTTAATATAAAGCAAGTCAAATGTATTGCCGTAATCAGCAGGCAATAGCCAGTTAGTATATGGGCTGCTGCCGTCATCACCAATCTGCCATTTACCGCCCGGTAATACCTTAAAACCTTCTGGCAAATTAACAGTTACTTTTATTGGCTGCTTTTCCGGCACATCAAATGCTGTAATGTTTAAATATAACGGCATAGTACTGCCCGCAGCAACAGTTTTGTTAACTTTTTTATCAAGGCTGTAGGGGTAAACAGCGTCTATTTGCACACCAGCCAATGCAACATTTATATTTAAAAAGCACAATAATAAAATGCTTAAAATTTTCAAAATCATAGTAAAAATAATCCTTTAATATAAATACAGTAAATAATACGATAACTTATGCGCTATCAAATATATAGAGTATAAGGCGGCATAAGCCACCTCATACTCTATAATTAAGTTAAAAATCAGAAGGTATGGTTATAAGTTATGCTCCAATTAAACGGATTATCCCAATATTCCCAATCACCGTTTGTAATAACATTATTTCTATCCAAAATATTGTTCAAGTTCAAAGTAAAGTAATTCTCTTCATCCATTTGGTAGTTAACAACAGCATTGAGGTTGAGTAAATCCGGATTCGTTCCACCGTCTCTATTTTTCAATCGTTTAGTTAACCAGTTAAATGCTAAGCTTGCATCCCATTTCCCAACCGTATATTCGACACCGGAATTAAGTTGGAACTTCGGATAAGTTTGTTCCCAAGCGGAATTAGAAGTTTCCTGGTTCTTCGGATTAGACCAAGTAAATCCTAAGCTTGCAGAAAATTTATCACTCAAAATTGACTTATACTCTGCTTCAAAGCCGGTATTTTTGAACTTACCTTGATTGATTCTGATATCAGTTCCATCAACATCTTTAGCCCAACCAAAAGCATTTTTAAAATCCATATGATAGAGAGCAAATTTCCAAGCATTAGCCTTATTTATAATTTTATAACCAGTTTCATAGTTCCAACCTTCCTGAGGTTTTAAATTCTTACCACTAACAGGTAAATATCCAACATCTTTTACACTTTTAAAAGTATCTGATAAATTAGGCATCTGGAAAGCTTTACCTATATTAATATACCAAGAGCTATTGTCATTAACTTTATATAGGGTTTGAATTTGCGGAAGGAAAACTTTTTGATCTTTAACTTGATCTTCTATAAACTGTTCACGCGCGCCTAATGTTGCACTAAATTTAGGAGTTATTTGATACGTATATTGTGCATACAAAGCATAATTTTCTCTATCAGCAATTACATTTTTATTAGCTTCAGACATGCCTTTATATTTATCTCTACTTACTAATAATCCGGCAATTAATGTGTCTTTATTATCACGTAAATTCCATGTTTTTTGTGTATCAAGCCCTATATTATATGCTTTATAATTACTGCCATTAGGAGAATATATGTAATCACCCCTATTTCTAGTTTCACCATATAAATCCCTGTCATTATAGAAAAAGATGGATTTGAACCCATAATCTTTATTATCATATGTCATATTAAAACTATTTTTAATATCTTCATAATGATAATCTTTAGAAGCTGCATTATTTGCAGCGGCTGTAGCCTTATTATAAGCTGTTTGTCCATATGTTGAATCTGCTTCAGATCTCATAAAACTAGCATTTAATTCATCAGTTAAATTCAAGCTGACAGCATAATTTGCCTTATTTCCTTTACTTCTATCATTGTAATATCCTCTATCTTCTCTATTAGGTGAAGTTCTGTCATCAGCGCCAAAATATTGCTTACTATATGAAACTGAAACTTTGTCGCTTGTATACGAACCAGCATATTTTCTATATCCAATATTACCTGCTGATACACTGGCTTTTAATTTTTCCGGGCCACCTTTTTTGGTTATAATATTAATAACACCACCAAAAGCTTCAGCACCATATAAAACGGAACTAGCACCCTTTACTACTTCAATTCTTTCTACATTATCCGTCATAATGCCATCAAGACTATTTTTGCCATTTAGATTTATTGGAGCACCATTAACAAGAATTAATGCACCACGTTCAAAGCCACGAATATTAACACGGCTATCCATTGCACCATAATCTAAGCCACCAGGGCCATATGAAAAATTAGTAATACCTGTTGTAAAAGATAGTGCATCAAACACAGTTTTTGAACCAGTCTTTTCAATATCTTCCGCAGTAATAACATCAACCGCAGCTGGTGTATCTAGCTCTCTAGTTTCCATTCTTTGCGCAGTAATAACCATCGGGTCAAGAGTAAACTCCTGCTCATTCTCCTGTGCAAAGACTGAATTGCCCCCCCACAACACAGTGCCAGTAATCAACGCTGCCATCAAAAAACTCTTACTAAAACTTTTGTCCATCATTCACACCTCTTAATAATTTTTTATTGCAAGTCTCAGTATGCCCAGTCTCGCATGGCCGCATACTTTAACAAACAAACTTAAATTAAAAACACCCTTTGCGGCATGGCAAAAGGTGTATAAAACTATAAATAAATTATAGTTTAGCCCATCTACTGTCACTCGCAGTTGTAAGCAATAATAACAGGCAGCTTTCTGACTAAAGTTCATCGTTCAACAATACCATGAGTATTAATGAACTCCCTATAACAGTGACGTGATCGTATGGGATTTGCACCCATTTAGCTATTAAAATTAATCGCCTGTTATATTATTAAATTTTATTGCAATCCAGTTTCAGCACTTTTTCCGGTTGAATCTGCTGCAAATTTAAGGCAAATTTCATATAACGCCTCAGCAAAGCTGCCTTCCGGCACCGGTGCAAAAGTATTACTTATCTTTTCTTCAATAACCCTGTCTTTATCAGTATAGACAGTCATATTTTTTACACAGTAAGTTGAATTTTGCAAATTATAATGCATTTTCATTTTGCAGTATAAAACACGTTCTTTTTTCTCAAGATTTTTAGAATAATCTTTTTTTAACTTTTTTAAAATATCCTTATTGGTAAAAATAGTTTTTACTTCTGCCGTTACTATATTTTTATCACTGCTGCCGTCTGTATTTACTGCAAATTGCAGCGAATCAATGTCGTAAGCATAAATACCTATATCGTTTTCTGTTATTATTGACCATCGCGCAGCTTCGATTTCTTCTGCAGTAGGTTTGGGCATCATGCTAATTTCCCAGGACATTGGGTTTTGCGGCTGTTCATTTTCTGCCGCATAAACTGCAGCAGATGTTGTGCAAATTAATATCAACATAATTGCCATAAACAATTTTTTCATCAGTTATCTCCTAAATTACGTATTATTTTTATAATATTCTCTTTGCTAAGCCTGTTAAGCGTATAATACGCTGCGCCCATAGCACCAGCCAAATCGCGCGCTATACCAAGTTTGATAAAATCATTTTCGGTATCTATAACCACAGAGGTTATTTTTTCTTTTTTTATTTTTTTTGCAATTTTTAATGCGCTGCCAACCGGGTCGCTTTCTCCTTCCACTGCATTGGCACGTCCGTCCGTTACTACTACAAGTACCGGTTCCATATCGTGCTCTTTTTTATTTTGCATTGTAAGAGTTAAAAACGCTTTGGCAAGCCCGTCTGCAAGCGGTGTTTTACCACCGGTCGGCAATTTTTGCAGGCATTTTTGTGCTAAATCAACACTGCGTGTTACCGGCAGTAAAACTTCTGCTTTATCACGCCTGAAAGCTATCATGCCAACTCTGTCGCGTTTCTGGTAAGCTTCCTGCAACATGTAAAAAATTGCGCCTTTTACGGCACGCATTCTTTCGCGTGCTCCCATAGAGCCGCTTGCATCAACTGCAAATAAAAAAGTGTTTCCAATACGTTTTTCCCTTACTTTTTGGCGTAAATCCTCATCTTTTATTACAATTGCACAGCCATTTTTAGTACGCAATTTTTGATATGGAGCCGCAGCGCGGATTGTTGCATCAAAAGCCATATCTGTAGTTTTCTCTTTTGGCAGTTCTGCCCGCACATAACGGCCCTGTTTCAAATCAGTTTTTGTTATGCTTCGTTTGCCGCTGCCGTGCCTGATGCGGCTTTTTTCGCCCATATCAACAATTATTTTGGGCATAACAAAGTTTTTATCAATATCTGAAATTTTTTCATCAGGCGCTAAATTGTTATTATCCTGCTGTGTATCGTTCTGCGGGTCAACATCATTTTGCTGATTTGAATCGTCAGAGTTTATATCATCAGGTAACGGCAAATTATTTTCCCCGCTGCTGTCATTATCTTTGTCACCATTATTTTCTTCCGGTTCATTTTCATTATCAGGTGTATCTTCCTGCTCATCCTGTCCGCCGTCACTGTTATCCTGCGTTATTGGCGGACGCTTGCGGTGCGGCAGCACAAATTCAGCTGCTTCTTCTATATCTTTAGGCAATACATATGCCCTTGTTGCTAGGGCGGCTATTGCTTTTGCCGCTTCCAGCATATAAATTTCAGCCCTATGCCCGCTGCAAAATGCCTGTGAACATAACTGTGCGGCTAACTGCAGCATTGCATCGCTTATCTCAACCGTTGGAAGCAACCGGCGTGCGTTTTCAAGCGTTTCTAACAGCTTTGATGTCTCATCAGCGTATGCGGAACAAAATTTTTCAGGATTTGCGGCATACTTCAAATTTCTGTGGATAACCTCAGCCCTGGCTTCGATATCAGAAACAGGTTCTGCGCTAACATACATTCCAAATTTATCAAGAATATGTGAAGGTAATACACCTTCTTCAGGATTCATACTAGCAAGCAGTGTAAACCTGGCACTGTGGATATAGGATATACCATCGCGTTCAACAATGTTCTGTCCGGTTTCATTAACAGAAAGTACCGCATTCAGCAAATCCTGTCTTAAAAGATTAGCGTCATCTATATATAAAATATTTTTATCAGCCCGGCTTAATAAACCCGGCGCAAAGCGTTTTTTGCCTTGCTGCACAGCATACTCTATATCAATGCTTCCAAAAAGCATATCTTCTGTAACATTAAGCGGCAGGTTAATAAATATACGACTGCCTGCTAAAGCTTTACAGGCACGTGCCATAATTGTTTTACCTGTACCTTTAACACCGGTAATTACTAACCCGCCAGTATTATGGTTTACAAGTGCTATTAAAAGGGCTTTTTTTATTTTTTCCTGCCCTACAACGGCAGCTAAAGGATAACTGTATTCCAGCAATACCCTCGCCCTCCTTAAACGCCTGTACTTATCAATTCATCTACCCTGCCCCAGTCAAGTTCGCCTTCTTCAAACGGACGGCGGCGCATACGGTGCGGCAATACCAATTTAGCCGCAGTTTTTATATCTTCGGTGTCTACAAAGCCATGCCCGTTAAAAGCAGCCACTGTTAAAGCTGTTTTTATCAATGTAATGTCAGCCCTATGTCCATCTACACCTAATTCAACCGAAATTCCGGCAACTAATCCAAGCAATTTGTCGTCAATTTCTACTTTTGGCAAAAATTCGCGTGCTTTTATAATCTTTTCCGCAAGTTGCTGCTGTTCATCGGCATAAGCATTATTAAAATTTTCAGGGTCTTTTTCATATTCTAATCGGCGTTTAATAACTTCAACTCTCTGTTGAGGGTCATTTTCACCTTTAACAACTACAGATAAACCAAAACGGTCAAGAAGCTGCGGCCTGATATCTCCTTCTTCTGGGTTCATGGTGCCAACAAGTACAAAGCGTGCAGGATGGGAATATGATACGCCTTCACGCTCTACAGTATTTACACCCATAGCAGCAGCGTCCAGCAACACATCCACTACATGGTCATCTAAAAGATTAATTTCATCAACATATAAAATATTACGGTTAGCTGCTGCCAAAATTCCCGGCTCAAATTTTTTCTCGCCGTGCTTTATAGCATGTTCTATGTCAAGAGTACCAACTACCCTGTCTTCGGTTGCGCTAACAGGCAATTCCACCACTTTCATTTTGATAAATTCTTCTGGCAAATTACCATTTTGTCTATACAAATTACGGCACTCATCACACAATGCAGATTTATCCTCAGGATCGCAATGAAATTTACACCCGCATACAGCCTTCATCGGCGGCAACAGTTCTGCCAGTGCACGTACTGCAGTAGATTTTGCCGTTCCTTTTTCACCTTTAATAAGAACACCGCCCAGCGAAGGATTTATTACATTTAAAATTAAAGACAGTTTCATGTTGTCCTGACCGACAATGGCGCTAAAAGGGTATACGGACATTCTTTTCATTATTTCATCCTCCGAAATTTATACAATTGATATAGTATATTATTATGAAATCAATCTTACACTATATACTAAGTATATAGTCAAATATTTTAGTAATATTTTTTAATTGTGGTTTTATTTTAAATAAAGCTAAGTTTTAAAGCACACTCTGCACTACAATTAGTTGCTTGACCGCTGCCATACCATCTCGCATAGCATCCGCCTCCACAAGCCTTAAACTCTCGGCAATCAATACAAAAACGCATTGATTGTTTAATTTTATTTTTTAAGTCATTTACTGCCAAAGAGTCTATTCCTTTTTCTACATTACCAATATAAAAATCAGGCTCTCCCATGAACGAAGAACATGCATAAATGCTGCCATCGGCTGCGACAAAAGCCGCCTGCCCATTCATGGCATAGCAATGACCAAAATCATAAGCATAACTGATTGATTTTTGTACAATAGCACGTTCCTGTTGGGATAATTTAATTTTAATGCCCGTAAGCTTCTGCAAATAATCATTTTTGTTAATAACGCGCTGCATGGCGTTCTTTACGTCATCTCCACAAGGCATTTTTAAACTACACCCGCGTCCCTGATACCGCAAAACATCAAAACCTATGCGTCTTACATTTCCTAAAAAATGAGCGAACTCTATAATACTTTCCAGTTGCTTAACATTTTCATCAGTAACAACACAGGTAATACCAACTGCAATATTACGGCGCTTTAAAATTTCCAGCCCTTTTACTATATCTTGAGAAGTCCCAGTACCATCTTTATAAATGCGCTGCAAATCATTTACACCGGGGCGCCCATCGAGGCTAACTCCAATAGCGATTTTGTGTTCATACAGAAAATCAGCTATTTCATCTGTCATAAGTGAACAATTAGTTTGAATCTGCATTTTGGCAGGCAGCTTTTGAGCTATAACTTGCATTGCAATTTTTTTAATAACAGGAAAATTTAAAAGCGGTTCTCCTCCGGTAAATTGCAGGACAAAATTTTCTCCGCTCTGTGCTGCCAGTTTTAATGCTTTAAAAGCTGTATCAATACTCATATCCTGTGCATCTAAAGGTGCAGCATAACAATACCGGCAGGCAAAATTACACCTGCCGGTTACTGCTAATGCCAACATTTTTATTTTAGTTGTTGGCATCAGCTCTGTCCTCCAGTTCGCCTTCCATGTCAAGATATAATTTTCGCAATTCATTAAGAGTTTCTTCTTTAGCATTCCATAAGCCGCGCTGGCTTGCTTCCAGTAAAATTTCCGTTAAACGCTGCAAGGCCCATGGGTTAACATCGCGCATCCACTTTTGAACTTCAGGGTCAAACGCATATTTTTCGGCATATTTTTCATACATCCAGTCTTCTATTACATCGCTTGTTGCATCCCACTGGTAACTATGCGCAATATAGTTTGCCATATCGGCTGCACCCTTATAACCATGTTTCATCATACCGTTTATAAATTTAGGATTAATGGCTTCACTGCGGAAGACACGTTTTGCTTCTTCCTGAACACTGTGCATGGTTATACGGCTGCGGTCAGTACTATCACCGCAGTAAGAGCGCGGTGCGCTGCCTTTAATACTGCGTACAGCTGCAATCATTCCGCCATGATAAGCATTATAATCATCGCTGCTTAACATATTTGTTTCGTGATTATCTTCATTTTTAATTGTTACATCAAGGCTGCCCATACGTTTGCGGAATTGCTGCGGCAAAAATTTTCCTCGGGTTTTGCCGCCATAAGCATGTCCGCCCCAGCGGACATAAACATCAGCTATATCGTCAATTGTATCCCAGTTTTTAGCTTCCAGCAATGCTGCTACACCTGCACCGTATACACCCTGCTGGTCGCCAAAGATTCTGAAAGCTGCCTGACGCCAGGCCTCTTCTTTAGTCATCCCTTCACTTTCTTCAAGTTCCGCACTTTCAGCTGTAATATGTTTCTTTACATAGTTATCCTCATCTTTTTCATCCAGGCTTGCCGCAAGCAAAACGGCTTTATCTAACAGTTCTGCAACTGAAGGCATAGAATCTCTGAATAATCCGCTAATACGAGCTGTAACGTCTATGCGCGGGCGTTTTAATTCTGCAAGAGGGATTACCTCCAAGCCATTGACGCGCATACTTCCGCTTTGATATTTTGGTTTAATACCCATAAGATACAAAAATTCAGCAATACATTGTCCATGGCTTCTCATATTCGACCCAGACCAGAGTACAATGCCTATGTTTTCAGGATAACGACCTTCTTCCGCTATAAAGCGCGTAATAACCTGGTCAGCAAGTGTTTTGCCAATTTCCCATGCAGCAGGCGTAGGAAGAGTGCGGGGATCTACACCATAAAAATTGCGTCCTGTAGGCAATAAATCTGCGCCGCCGCTACTCGGGGCACCGGAAGGACCCGGTTCTATATACTGACCTTCAAATCCTCGCAACATATTAGTAATCTCATTACTCGTTAAAAGAAGATTGGGATAGATTACATTGCATATATATTTACATATTTCAGACAGTTTTTCTTTAAAATCATCATTGCCTTTTCTTACCCAGTCTAATTTTTGAACAAGCTCACAGCCTTCCGGTTTAAAGTAATTCTCCTGTAAAATACTTATAACTTCGCTGCACTGTAAAGCTATTTTATCAATTAATGCCCCATAAGTAATTTGCAAAGGTTCATAAATTAAACTACTGTTTTCTAAAAGATAGTAATAATCAAAGCCGTAGTACGAAGCCACTGTTTGATTAAGGCTTGGGATATTACCATTATCAAGCCTTGTTAAAAGGCACAAATACTCTGTTAAATCTTCATTTTCCGGCGGCTGCCCTAAAATGTGCAGTCCATTATGCACCTGCATATTTTTTAAATCACTGATGTAATTATGCAGCGCCATGGCATATTCGCCAAAACTTTTAGTTTCATCATAAGGTACTTCCCCGCTCAGATCTGCCTGCTGCACTTTTTCATTTATCAGGCTTTCTATTTGCTGTAAATTTTCAGGTTGATTGTGTTCAAAATGAGCATATTCATCAAGCAATTTTTCAAGCTCTTCAAGTTCATCATAAACTCCGGCTCTTGTCTGCGGTGCAGGCAAATGCTCAATCAGGCAGGCTGCGCCACGGCGTTTTGCCTGTATGCCTTCACCGGTAATTGTAATGTTATAAGGATAGATATCAGGTAAATCACCCAATGCCAAATCTGGATAACAAGCTGCACTTAAACCTGCATTTTTACCTGGTAGCCATTCAAGAGAGCCATGTGTACCAATATGTGCAACTGCATCAGCCTGCCATTCATCACGCAGCCATTGATAAAAAGCGATATAATGATGAGTTGGAGCAGTAAACGGAGAATGATAAATTTTTGACGGATCTTCACCAAAACCACGCGGCGGCTGCACTGTAATGAAAACATTACCGTTCATTGTACCTGGGACCAGCAAACTGCCAGCATATTCCATAACACTTCCCGGAGCTTTTCCCCAATCCTTTTCGAGCTGAATGCGCACCGGTTCTTCCATTTCATCATAATAATTTTGATATTTACTGCCCTTAATTTTATTAGACTCATCAATTTGCTTTTCAGTCAGCATACTTCGGTCATTTGTAGCATTAGCAGTAAGAATCCCGATAAATTCTTTGCCATCCTGCGGAATAAAATTAATCTTGTAACCATGTTCTTTCATAAGCATAAGCAGGCGCCTGATGCTTTCTATAGTATCAAGCCCCAGAGCACTGCCGATATTTGAATTTTTAGGAGGATAGTTATGGAAGATTATTGCTATTTTTTTAGCAGAATTTTCTTTTCGGCGCAGCACAGCCCATTTTCCGGCTTTTTTTACAATACGTTTTACCCTTTCATCTATTGGTAAATAACGTACATCGCCGTTTTCCATTATTTTTTTCGTTGCTACCGGTACTCCATGAATAATACCGTCAAACTCCGGTAAGGAAACACTTATAGATATTTCCATTGCGTTCATGCCTTCAAAACTGTTTTTCCATTCTTCATACGGTGCTATTAATGTGTAGGCCTGCAATACCGGAACATTCCATTTTTTTAAAAATTCAATATCCATAGAACCACTGCTTGTTAATGAGAATTTTAAAGTATTAAGCAGCACATCTATTACAGGAAACCCATTACTGCTGAAAAATTGTCCGAATACTTTTTTTAAGCTTGGCATCCCCATTTCTTCATTAGGCATACCATTGCTGAATACACAAACAGCATTCATACCCTGTGCTTCAATTTCTCGAATCAGGGCTGTTTGATAAGTTAAATCTTCCCATACCCATTCTTCACGGTAAAACAAAATGCCAATATAAGGTTTTCCTTCCTTACAGAAATCTTTTCTGTATTTTTCCAAATCAGTATAAACTTTATCAGCATCAGGATGATATATGCCGCACCAATATATCGGATCGGGTCCCGGTATATTTTCATTTTTTTCTTCAGCTGCTGCCGCATACAGCCATAAATTATAATAATTGCGGCTGCCGCCAAACATTGTATATTTTTTTATGGTTTCCGCTTGTAAATCAGTTATTCCGTATGTTAACTGCGGTTTTTCGGCACCTTCAGCGTCAATAAAATATTTAATTTTATTTTGTTTTAAATAGCTGATGCAGCGTTGCAGAAAGGGCGTGTCAATACCCGCTCCCATCCATTTTAAAAGTAAAAAATCTGTATTTTTAAGTTTTTCCTCCCAACTTTTATCCCATACAGTTTGTTCGGTTATCCAATGGCAGGCACAATTGCTGTTTAATTTATTTTCTTTCTGCAATTTCTGCAGCATTTGCTGCATCATACCCATACGACGTATAACATTTGTTAAAAATAACACTTTTTTCATTTCAAACCACACCTTTGCTCATTATTTAAAGATTTCAGGATAAACTGCTTTAGCCATTACTTCAACAGCCTCGGTTATATGCTGCGATGCTACATATCTGTATCTGTCAGATACAAACTCCAGCCTTTTATTTTTGACAGCTTTGATATTTTGGTACGCCGGGTCATTTAAAATGCTTTGCGCGTAGCCATTTATATCATTTTCATTATTGTAATTCCATGTGGGTACAAAAATTATATCCGGATTTACTGCAATTACCTGTTCTTTGTTTATTATTTGATTTTCACCGTTTAAATTTATTTCAGCAAGTCCGTTTTTAATATGCGCCAATCCCAGCATATTATCAAAAAGCCCGTCTTTTTTCCCCATTAAACCTGTAAATGTAAAAGCAAGCACTGTTTTTTCGTCTTCCGGTCTCAAAACGCTCAGCCGGCTCTGCAATTTTTGCATTTTGTCATCCATTTTTTTCACTAATGCAGCACCTTTTTCTTTTTCACCAAGAGCAGCAGAAACCCCCAGTACTTTCTTTCGCATCTGTTCGTAATTCTGAGGGCTTTCTGCCACATATACTGGCACTTTCATATCTTCAAGTGTTTTTATAAATTCCGCCGGAGTTGCAACAGAAACAAGTACAAGGTCAGGATGCAAACTTAAAACAGTTTCAAGATTAACATCAATTTTTCGGCCAACTTTGGCTGCTTGTTCATTAGTAATAAAACTTATTTCCGGATCAGTTGCCCATTTACTAAATGCTACAATTCTGTCTAGGTCAACAATTTCAGCAGCAATTTCATCCGTCCCATATGTCAATGAAACTATCCGTTCCGGCGGAGCGTTAAGAAAAACATTTCTGCCAATTGCATCCGTTACTTCATATCCTTTTAAAATTTGCTGTGTTTGCGCTTTATCTTGGCCGTTATAACCACAGCCAGCCACTAAAAAAAACAAACTTATTAGCGTTATAATAAAACAAAATTTTTTCATAACTTTACCTTCTCTGCTTTTTCTGAATAAATGCATTCCACAAACGTTGCAAAATATGAGCGCTACCCCTTAATCCACAAAACGGAAGATCTGTTATAAGCATTTCATCATTTACCGGAAAAGCAATGTTTACAGTAGCCGTATTATAGTTTCCGCTGCGGTCTAAAACAGCTTTTTCACTGCTGCTGCCCGTAAGCAGACCGTCACTAAAATTATTTAAGAGATATTCTATATTTTCTCCGTCTTCACCGGCAAAGAAAATTTTATCGGCATATTTCCCAGCCCCACAATTATTATCCGTTTTATGCTGGCATATAAGGTTCAGGCTTCCTGTGTCAATCCATTCCCTTACAAGTGTGTCTGCAAAACACATAGCAGTTGTAGGCGGAGCCGCAGTTATAACTTCATCAAACCACAAATTACCCCACTGGCAACGCATATCATTATTCCAATACATAAGCTTCTTCTGTACTTCTTTAGCCTCATACAATACTTGTTCATCAGATAGCGGTAAACATTCTGCAATTTTTGATATCCATTCTTGCGTACCATCAGTACCATAAGGAACTCCGGCACAAATATACGGCATATCGTAATTTTCTTTTAAATATCTGGCAATGCCCAGCCCCAATTCTTCATGTATAACTATGTTTAAGGATGCATCGGTCAAAGTTTTTATTTTATCATAAGGGCTACCGCAGCCTAAAATTACATTTATATCGCAACAGCATAATTTTAAAAGCCTGATAATTTCTTCTGCATCATTTTTACCGTTAAAATAAAATGGAGTCAGGCCTATTAAATTTACTTTAAGAGATGGATTTTTACTTTTATCTAATTGCAGGCTTTCAAGCAGCTTTATTGCGGCCTTACTATACCCTTCAGCAAAACCTCCGTTTAACCCGCCGCTGTCCATCGTAATCACCGGGCATTTTAAATCTGCTTTTTTAGCAATTCCTGCAATATCATCCCCTATCAAGCTCAATGAACAGCTGTTTTCAATCAGCATGACATCAGGGTTTTGTTTTTCTTTTTTTATGCTTTCCAATGCTTCTAGTAAGAATTTTTCCGTTCCATAAACAATAGCATTATTATCCGGCTGAGAGCCATGAAAACGTTCGGCCATATTATACTCTGTATGTTCCAAATGCCGTAAAGCGTAAAAATAACACCACAACGGGCCGTTAACCAAAACTTCACTCTTAGGTATACCCGCGAAAAAAGCTGCCGCACCGGTCAAAGCACATGTATCTGCACGGGAACAAATATTTTCCCATTTGCCATTAACCATAAACTATGCCTCCATATCTGTTTTTACTGCATAATGTTCTGTAAATTAACTGTATAAATTCCATTTCACCTGTTGTACCTACCGTTGGCAGCATTGGCAAAAAAATTTGTTTTACATTCGTTCCCTGCAATTCATGGGTTGTTAATATCAGCTGAACCTGCTCCATCAGGCCTTCGTCAGATAAATTTTCATAAACCGGTATATTGCAACATTTTTGTACAGCTTCCAACATCAAGTTTTTTTCTTGTTCATTGTAGCCCGGCAGCAAAACTATACCTATTACTGAAAGTTTGATTCTTTCAGCAATCTGTATAATCCATGCAGGATTAAAATACATTAGCCATCTTCCTATGCATATAACCGTCTTAATACCTTCGGTAACAGGTAAAAATTTTTCTACAGTTTTATTTAAACGTAAATTTTCTTTTAAAATAAGTGCTGCAGCTTCCTCCCTGCAATTAAATAAATCGCCAATTCCCTTAATCCAGTCCTTCGTTTCTGTCCAACCGACGGGGTATTTTCCCGGTAAATAGTCCATATTATATTTATCTTTAAAAATCTGAGCCAGTTTTGTAAGCCCAATATGTGTCTGCCCCCTGCCTCCCAAAACGATGCACGCCTGGGCTCTGGTTATATAAGGTAAATCGTTAAAAGCAGTATAACCCGGGAATTGCCCTATCACTTTAATATTCAGTTCATTAAGCAGGCGCGTTACCTCTCTGGCATAACTTCCCCACGGTCCACCATTATCACCTAAAAGTAAAGCTGTACCTTTTTCAAATTTCTGGGGTTTGCAAAAACGAAGCATCATCTTTTTAGCTACTTCAAAATAGCCTTCATAATATTCACCATCTAAAAAGCCGTAAGTATTCACGGTAATTACAGGCAAATTAAATTCCATTTCAGCTTCTATGCCAACAGACTCAACATCATCCCCTATAACACCTGCTACACATGAATTTGCAATTACAATACACTGCGGATTGTATTTTTCGACTACCCATCTTATGCATTGCTTCAGCCTTTCAGCACCACCAAAAATAGAATGTTTTTCTTTAAGTTGGCTTGATACCAATGGAACGGCTGCTAAATATTCGCCATAACCTGCGGCAATTGAGCGATAATGAGCATTAATATCCATACTTCTGGCTACATGCGCACAAGCGCGCGGACTATGAAATATTACAGCAAACCCATCGCAAAATGCTGCGGCACGCCATACGCCGGGCATACTGCAGCTGCAGCTTTTATTTTTTCCAATAAATCTTTTAGTCCTGACTGCCATATTCTTCCACCAAAGCTTCAAGTTCTTCAAATGTCATCGGTTTGGGAATGCATAAATTATTATTATTAAGCATATCCCCGGCTAATTTACGGTATATCCCGGCCTGCGTACAATGCGGTGAATATTCCAAAACAGTTTTACGCTTATTTTCGGCTTTATTTACAATGACATCCCTGGGTATAAATGCTATAAGCATGCTGTTAATACGTTCGGCAAAAGCTTCCAGTAATTTCATCTCATTAGGTGTATTACGACTGTTGCCAATTATTCCGCCCAGCCGAACAGATCCTCTTTCAGCAAATCTTTTTATTCCTTTAACGATATTATTGGCTGCATAAAGGCTCATTAGTTCACCTGAAGATACTATATAAATATCACTCGCATATCCCTCACGTATAGGTACTGCAAAACCTCCGCAGACAACATCACCCAAAACATCATATAAAACTACATCAGCATCTTCGAGAACATTTAGTGAACGCAGCTTTTCAAGCGCAACTATTATGCCGCGCCCAGCACAGCCAACGCCTGGTTCCGGCCCACCAGCTTCGACACATTTTATACCGTTATAGCCAATATGAACAATATCGTCATAAGATACAGAATCATTATCGCGTACAGTATCAAGAACTGTATGCCTGCAGATATGCCCAAGCAATAACCGTGTTGAATCATTTTTTGGGTCACAACCTATCTGGCATACCTGTAAGCCAGCTTCGCTAAATGCCGCTGAGATATTCGCCGTCGTTGTTGATTTTCCAATTCCGCCTTTTCCGTAAATAGCAATTTTTTTCATTTCATCACCCATTAAATTTAATTAGTATTTTCTGCTATCAGTTTTATTGCAAATATGATAAAATGTATTATATTGTAATTCTAAACTATATACCTGATATACGGTCAAGAAACAGGAGTATTTTATGCAATCCAAAGAAGCAAACTATTTTACAGCCGGAGAACTTGCTGCTATATTTAGTATTTCAAAGCAAACTTTATTATATTATGATAAAATTGGTTTATTATCACCAGAATTTGTCAGCGAAAATGGTTATCGCCATTATTCAATCAGTCAGTACTTAATTTTAGAGATAATTGTAAATTTGCGAAATCTCAATATATCCATTTCCAATATTAAAGAATACATAAATGCCCGCAATAAAAATATGTTGATAAAAATTTTAGAAGAAAAAGAAAGGGAATGTGGATATATAATTACAGAAAACGAACGCATTCGAAACTCAATTGCCAAAATCAAATCCAGCATTACTCTAGATTACAAAGAACAACTTAACAAAATCACGCTGTCTTACCAGCCATCGTGCAAATTCAGAATGAGCACTCTAAAAGCATCTTCTTCGGGTAAAGAACGAATTATAAGTTATATCCAACATTCACATAAAAGATTTCATTTAAAAGGCGTTGTTGAAGAAAAATTAGGCTGGATAGTTTCAAAAGAAAATTTTTTTAACTTACCTCAAAATTATGCAGCAAAAGCCTATTTTTCAAATTGCCCTGATGTTGAGGGGCATACAAAAACACCAAAATTTATTCTGCCTGCCGGTTTTTATATCACAATTTATTTTTCCGGCACTTTTTACCAAAACTCAGAAAATTTATCAAAACAGCTATCAGATTTTTTAAAAATGAACAAATTAATTCCTGTTAGCGATATTTTTATTTTACCAATTGAAAATCACTGGCTTACAAATAACTCCAAGAACTATATAACAAAAATATTTTTACAAGTTCAATATCAATAAAATAAAAAAGACTTACGGTAACACATTATTACTGTAAGTCTTTTTGCGGCCCAAATTATTTAAAATTATTAATTGTTACAATTTTTATTTTTTATGACTGCAATGCCCCGTGGTTTCCCCGCTCATAATTTTTTTAAAAATTGCATGTACTTCTTCATTGGATTTACCATTTTCTTTTGCTTTATGAGCATGCAAAAGAGCACTTTTATATTTTGCATGAGCCTCATCGTCAGGTATAGAATCAATATTCTTAGGGTCAAATTCCATTACTTTTTTAAAAATAGCATGTATTTCTTCGCTTGATTTACCTGCTTTTTTGGCTGCCTGCACATGTTTCATAGCACTTTCATAGCGTCTTTTCCCATGTGCATCAGTAGGAATTTGAAATTCCGGATGTTTTTTACACTCTGTCATTTTCATCATCTCTTTCTTAAATGAATATAGCCGCGATTTTACTATACACTATATTCTACGAATATAGTCAAGTGTTCATATTTCAACATCTGTTAAACGTTAATATAAATTGTAATTACATATCCTTTTCAATAATTCATTTCTTGCAAAAGTTTTATTGTCGTCCTGCACTGTTGTAATTTCCATATTTCCATTTAATGGATTATAACTTACCTGTACATTTGTTTTATAAGCTCTGCTTAAAAGTTCCTCTGTAAATACTTCTTTCGGCTTACCATCCGCCAACAATTCCCCATTGGCAATTAAAAAAATTCTGCTGCAATATTTAGCAGCAAAGTTTAATTCATGAACAACCATTAAAACAGTTTTCCCAAATTTAGAAAGTTCTGCTGCAAAACGAAAAATTTCTTCTTGATATATTACATCCAATCCGGTTGTCGGTTCATCTAAAAATAAGATCGGTGTTTGCTGGACCAAAACTTTAGCTAATAATATACGTTGCCTCTGCCCGCCAGATACCTCATTCACAGAGCGTTCCGCAAGTTCCAGAGTCCCTGTATATTTCATACATTCATCCGCAATTTGTTTATCAAAGTCACTTTCTTCCTGCCACCATTTCATATAGGGATAACGGCCTGTTAAAACAATTTCACGCGCAGTATATCCAAAAGATGGCGCTGTATTTTGCTGCAAATAAGCAACTATACGGGCAAAATCTTTTGCACTCAACTCAGTATTATCTTTACCAAAAAATTTTACTTTCCCGGTAAGACACGGCATTAAATTACGCAAAGTTTTTAAAAAAGTGCTTTTTCCGGCTCCATTAGGACCTATAATGCCTATAATTTCACCTGCGTTAATTTGGGCATTAATATCGTTTATTATTCGGCAATTCTTATAACCAAGAGTAAGATGTTCAATTTCAATAACAGGTTCAATGATAGATTCTGCCACAATATTCCTCCATCAACATTTATTACATACCGTTTGCCTAAAAAACAATTCAGCAACTACTGATACCACCGTACTAACACCAGTATCTTCATAAAAATTACCGTATCTCATCCAATAACAGATTTGCGAGCCTTGCGCAGTAAATATAAAAAGTACGGTGTTCCCAGTAAAGCGGTAATAATCCCAACACGAATTTCTATGGGAGTAAACAGAGTACGCCCAATAAAATCACTCAATGCCAGGAACAATGCTCCGCCAAGCGCACTTGCCGGAAGCAAAATCCGATGATCAGGTCCAAAAATAATACGCATCATATGTGGTATTACAAGCCCAACAAATCCAATGTTGCCACTTACGCAAACTGCGCTTGCGGTAATCATTGAAGCAATAGCTAAAAAAGTTATTCTGAAAGGCATTACAGACATTCCTACAGCCTTTGCATCACTTTCACCAAGTGCAAGAATATTTAAATGCCGCGCTAAAATCAGTAAAATGGCAATGCCAATTACTATTATAGGCAAAGACATATAAACGTGTTCCCAACGCCGGAAATCCAACCCACCTACCATCCAAAACAGATATTGCTGCAGCTGCTGCTGATTCATAATTGTCAGCAACCCACTTGTTACAGCGCCAAACAGCATACCAACGGCGACACCAGCCAAAAGTAATGTCATTACAGGTATTTTACCATTTCGCATAGCCAAAAACACAGTAATAAAAACAGCAATAATGCTGCCCAAAAACGCAAAAGCGGGCATTACAAATATATTATAAACAGATAATCCTAATGCCATTGATATAACAGCACCAACAGCTGCACCTGCAGATACACCAACAATGCCTGGGTCAGCCAAAGGATTACCAAAAATCCCTTGCATTGTTGCCCCAGCTATACCTAGAGCCGCACCAACCAAAATCCCAATAATGAGCCGCGGCAAGCGAATATACCAAATAATAGCCAATTCTTCCTGAGTAAACCAATTACTGTCAATAGAAGACAATCCAAGATTATACATAATAATATTTAATATATGATTAAAAGACACATCAATTTGTCCAAAGCTAAGAGATATTAATGAAAAAAATATTAGTAGACTTAACAGAATAATTAATTTGAATGATGATCGTCTTTTTATAAAAACCATATACTACCTCCATTATTATAATCTTTAAGACATGATGACTTATTGATACATTTATTATATTATAATCCTTTTCAAATAAAAATTAAAGCATAAAAGCATATTGTATTGCTATATTTTATCCAAATATAATTATCTATTTTTCTATAATAAAATTATGTTTTAATACTTGTCCGATAGATAGACCTACACATTAAGCTCTGTTAATATTTTATTTTTTATATGAATGAACATATAAAAGGTATCCATTATTTAAATCTATGCTCCAACATGTATATTATTTTGGACTATAAGGGTTTTCTACTATGGCAAAATCATTAAAATATAAAAACATTTTTCTTTACTATTTTAATTATGTCAAAGCCTTATCTTCTTTTCCGTAGAAATATCTGGCAGCACAGTACGCCTGAACTATTTAAATTTATGCCGTACTGCAAGTGTTTAAGGCGTTGGGTAAAAATCTGCATTTTCGTAAAACATTGTGTTGCTCCTTTCAAATTGCAACTGCGCCATCAGGCGCAGCTGCTTTCGATAACTTCTGCTTTTTCGATAAGGTTTATACCGTTATAGCTTATGCTGCTCGCCATGCCGTTAATGCAATATCTTATCCGCTCACGGTTCAGATGATACTTTTTACATATCCAGTCAGCATATTCGGAAAATACAATATAAATTATTTTATTGGTAGCATCCTCATCATTAAGAGGAAATGTAAAGCGCGCCTGCACCCGTTCCTCTATTTCGTCCGCTTCATCTACCGGTATTTTGTATGCTTCAATGAGTTCACCCGTATAATCTTCCAGTGCTTCCAAATCAAACCGCTTTAAATTGATAGGCAGGACCTAACCGTTTCACCCCTTATCTGAAAACCGATGCCGGTATATAATCGGTAAAGCAGTTTTCATCATCTTCTATTTTTATAAGCGTTAAATCAAACGTATTGGTTGATGATACGTTTTGAAAAATAATTTCTTCGGCGTCTTCCCTGCTTTCGGCTCTAACCATACCTGCGGTCATGGCAACGGTTGTGCCGTTACGCCAATGTTCATGCTTAATGTTAAAATAGTATGTTTTCATCTTTGTACCTCACATTTATTTTTAACAACGCCCGCAAAAGCAGGCGCTGTATTCATTCAATCAAGTGTTATTTTAAATATTTCAAGGTTTTGTCTGCTGTGTAAAAGGAATTAAAGACTGCCTTACGCTGCGCTACGCCTTTTACTTCCTCAATTTTGCCGGTAACAAAATCTGCAATTTCCATTGCTGCAATCATTACCCACACAAAGCATAACAGTAAAATTAACATATCCATTTTTATCACTCCGTTATATAAAATTGCGATTGTAGCAATAAACTTGACTGCATTAACTTTGTGCTGTATAATCCATTTAGGGTTAGGCTCTGATACCGTTTTCCTGTTCTTAAAGGTATCAGGGCTTTTTTGTTGCCTTTTTGCAGGCATTACCTGACGAATTAAGCACCGACTTTCATTCACCGTCCTTCCCTGTCAGAGCTTGTTTTTTGCCGCTTTTCGCAGGCATTTTAAAAGCAGTGCAGCCTGCGCAGGCAGGGACGGCATAGCCGCTTGCTACTATCCTTGCCGGAGCAAAAGGCTAACTGCTAAAATGCTGCGATGAAAAGCGGCGTAAACAGCTTTATTTTTAAAACCCTCTGTCCGCACACTGCGTTTCGGCAGCCGCAGATGGGCGATAAAAAACATCTTTGCCAAGCCCTGCTTACGGCGCATGAGAAGATGTAACTTTATTTCAAGCGCATTGCGCGTTTTGCACGTTTGCGGCTAACTGAAAAACAGCGCATACAGCCAAGGCTTTATGCAGTTTTGAGGTTAGCGGTAAAGGTGCTTCAAAGCGACACGGTTAAACAGTCTGTTTACGCAGCAAGCGCAGTAAACTGTCTGTTTGTCGCTACCTTTTTTCTGCCATTTCCTAAAAGCAAATGTACAGACTTTTGCTACTCCTGCCTTAAATAAAAAAGCAGGGTACTTCCGATATATAATCAGAGTACCCTACTTACCTTTATGCGCACAAAAACCGGCTTTGCAGCCGGTCTTTTTTTTATTTATGCTGTTAATTTTTCAATCCATTCAAAGCTTCTTCCAGGTCTTTCATAAAACCATCCGGTTCTTCGTCAGAATAACCGATAAATTTTATACAGTCCATTTCTTTAATCTCCGGATAAGTATACGTTAATGTATACTCACCTGCTTTTTGCTCATTGGTTTTAGCTGCACATTTAAAAGTAAAATTTACTTTTTTATCAGCGGTTAATTCCACCTTATCAAGCAGAATTTTAGCCGTGTAATCATCAACACTGTAATTTACAGGTTTTATATATTCATCAAGGCTCACTTGCTTAAAATAATCAAGTGACATTACCGCATAAATTTTTCTATCGGTATTTTCCGGTAAAAAATTTTTTATAACATTCATAGTTATGTCTCCTTTCCGGTAGATAATTTAATTATATCCTGCGCAGCTTGATTTTTCAATCTGCGCAGGACAGCTTTTATTACTTATATTCCTTAACGCATTTGACGCTGCCGTCAACATAGTTCCTGTCCTTTAAAAATTCGTTAGCTTTAATAATGTTTTCAACGAGTACTATTTCACCACGGAATGCGGTATCATACAAAAATCTTTCCGCAAAATCATCTGCCATGGTAATGTCTATGCAGCTTTCACCGTAGACTTTTTGGTTGCCTTCATAAACGTACACATCGTAAGTAAAACTCAAAGTTCTCATAAAATCCTTACCCCATTTAATGCAAGATTTTTTCAATGCCTCTTTTCGTCAGCCGTTTTAATTTACCGGCATTTACAATATACATCTGACAAGGCCTGCCATGCCGGTAAAAGAAATATAATGCTGTATTGGTAATTTTATATTCACCTTTTTCTACTTGCGTTAAATTAACAAGCTGCGTACCTGTTTCGCGCAGCATCCATAAATAAGTGTCATCAGGCGCTTCCATAATGGTTTTTTTATCGACCTCGAAATCTTCTTTATAACCAATAAGAAACGCATCTACCATTGCCTGCATTTCTTCAAATCGTTCCTGCCACATAATTACACCTCTTTTCTTAATTTCAGCAGGCAGTATAAACTGCCTGCTGCTCCTTTTTACCACGCATAAACCTCTACTTTAGGCTCATGTACTTTAAATATCATTATTGAAGCAATATTTCTGACTATCTCTATAATGCTTTCCAGTTTCTTAATCTCGCCGTCATTAAAGCCACTGAGTTCCGGCTCACCTTCCTCATTTAAAACATCTTTGGCAATCAAAACATTGCCGCATAAAACCTCATCATGCAAAATACCGTACCCAAAAAGCAGGCTTGCTATTTTATTAACTTGCGGTTCATTCTTTAATAAAAATTCCTCATCAAAAACCAGTTTCACACTGCAATCCATTTTATCATTTATAATACTTTGCCCTATTTCGATAAAATCACATCCTATCCAGTCATACATTGTTTCAAGTTCCAGCTTTTCTTCCAATTCCTTAACCTCTACATTGCCGTCATTTTTTAATAATACATATTTACTCATCATCAAAACCTCCGTTTAAAGTTATCTTTAGCCCTTGGTGATTGTATAAGAAACGAAATCATCTGCCGTAAGCACTATATTGCCTGCGCTGTATTCATCTTCAACTTTCTGTTTTGCTTCTTCTACGCTTTCAGCATTAACAGAAACAACCCTCACCAGCTTCTCCGTAATTTTAATGTTTACTTTCATACAACATTCCTCGCTTTCAAAAATTGATTATAGGCAAAATACCAAGCCCCTTACGGCGCAGGTATTATTTGCCGTGGGTTCGGAAGGGTGATAGCCCTTGCAGCGTTCCCCCTCGCCTGCCGCGACTGTTTTTTGCCGCTTTCGGCGCAAATTAAAAAACGCCGGGCAGCCGCAGGCAAGGACGGCATATAGCCGCAAAGTTCATCCTTGCCTGCAGGCATAAGCCTGACGTTATAATTGGAGCCGTGAAAAGCGGAGAAAAACATATAATCCAATACCGCTTACCGCACGCTGCGCAGCAGCTGCCGCAGCAGTGCAATAAAAAAATCGCCTTAACTTAATATGTTTAAAGTTAAGGCGAACGTAAGTTTTTATCGTATCTTCTTTTATAATAATCAACTTCTATTTTGATAACTAAATTTTTTCTTTGCCAGTTCTAAAAATTCATTAGCTAAATATGAAAGGTTTTCCTTGTTCTTATAGCCTATTATAATGCCCATATTACATACAGGGTCATCAATAAGGCAGTTATAACTCTCATCATTTTTCATTAATCTGTTGATATGGTATTCAGATAACAGAGTTAAGCCATAGCCGCAGGCAGCAAGCCTGTAAGATGCTTCAAGGTTCTGTGTTTCCAAAATAACATGCGGCTTAATTTTGGCATTTTTAAAAATAATGCGTTCCAATTGCCCGGAATGCTGCCAGTTTCTGTGTAAAATAAACGGTGCTGCCGCAATATCCTGTAAATCAATAATTGGTTTTTTATCTTTATTGTATTTCACAAATTTTGCCCATGGAGATTTTCTGGAAATTACCAGAAGCATCTTTTCATATCCTAAAATTTCATAATCAATATGTAAAGGAAAACTCGGCTCATTAATAATTACAAAATCACATAACCCATTTTCTACACAGTCAACCAGTTCCTGTGATGAACCTTCCGTTAAATGCACTTCCGCAAGCGGAAATTTTTCCTGAAATTCAGGCAATATCTCGGTCAGAATATGGCTGCCTCTGCCTAATGGCAAGGCCAGCTTTAAAATTCCCCGGCCAGACTTGGCGTGATTATTCAGCTCATTTATGAGCGCATCCCTTTCCTGCAAAAAACGGCGCCCGCGCTCATAAAATAATCGGCCTTCGTCCGTCAGGATAATATTCTTGCCTTCCAGCTTGAAAAGCCTTACACCAAGGCGTTTGTGCATATTCTTGATGTACTGGCTCAAAGTCGGCTGAGTAATAAACAAAGCCTGGGCCGCTTTGGTAATGGATTTATTTTCAATAACAGCGCACACATATTCTATATCCTTGAATTCCAGCTGGCTCATCATACACCTCTCATAAATATATTGAATATTGTATACTTATAATCATAGGTTTAACCTATAATCAATATTATAAATGCCAATTTGTTTTAAAGCAATACAGCATTTACAATATAATTAAGAAAGTTTAACTTTCTGTCTTATAGCTGCAAGTCAAATATTCAAAAATGTCTGCTATGAGCAGATTTATGGGAGGGATCATTATGCTGTGGATTGGTTTTGCCATAATTTTAATTACCATTTACTGCCTGATGAAACAGTATGAAACCAGGCTGGTACTATTTGTTTCCGGTGTAATCATGGCTATTATTTCCGGAAATCTCATGGTAGCTTTTGACGCTTTCAGTAAGTCTATGAAAAATGCAAATTTAATTGAACCTATTATTGCAGCTATGGGTTTTGCAATGGTTTTACAAATCACTAAATGCGACCAGCATTTAATCTATTTATTAGCGAAAAGCTTAAAAAATCTTGGCCCGGCATTAGTTCCCGGTGCGGTGCTTGCAACAGCCCTTGTAAACACTTCTATTACAAGTGCCGGCGGCTGCTCCGCTGCCGTTGGCGCAATATTAATTCCCGTCCTCATCGGCTCCGGCGTACATCCTGCAATGGCAGCGGCTGCAGTTTTTGCAGGAACTTACGGCTCACCGATGCTCAACCCCGGCTTTGGACAGATTGCAATCGTAGCCGATGTTGCCCATTCTACGCCTATTGACGTTATCAGCAACCATTATCATGTTGTTTTGATTTTAGGCCTTATTACGGCAGCCTCTTTGACAGTTGTGGCTTTTATTAAAGGCGAACATAAAGGCTATCACTGCGAAGCTCTGGATAATGTAGAAGATTTCAAAATTAATTATATAATGGCACTCGTGCCGATGCTGCCGCTCATCATCCTGGTATTAGGCAGCACCGGTGTTGTTCCTCTTTTCAAAAAATTCGCCATTTCTCATGCAATGTTAATCGGCTGCTTTGCCGCCTTTCTGGCAACCCGCAAGAACCCGGCTGAAATTTCCAAAGCCTTCTTTAAAGGCGCCGGTGATGGTTTTGCAACCGTTTTCGGTATTATTACGATGGCGCTCGTTTTCGTATCCGGCGTAAAATCTTTAGGCATTATTGACTGGATGATTCAGGAAATGATTAATACTCCTGCCATTGCCAAAGTAAGCGCTACTGTAGGCCCCTTCTTACTTGGCGTCATCAGCGGCAGCGGTGAAGCAGCAAGTATTGCCTTTAACCAGTCCGTTACAATTCATGCCGATACTTTAGGCCTTAACGCATTAAATCTCGGCAGCCTGGCAGCTATCAGCGGTGCCTTAGGCCGCACCATGTCGCCTATTGCAGGCTGCGCCATTATCTGCGCCGGCTTTGCTAAAGTAAATCCGCTGGAACTTGTAAAAAGGACAGCATTGGGTATGATTATTGCCGTATTTACAACAATGGTTCTTTTAATGTATATTTAACGGAGAAAAGACTATGGGTATTTTATTAAAAGATATAGGCAGTTTCTACATTGGCGGCAGCCAGGTTACCATATCCGGCAAACCGGTTTATAAAAGACAGTTCGTTAAAGGCGGCCCCGTCCGCGAAGTTGACCCTAACGGTGATTTTGAAACAGGCCAGATGTATGTCCAGTATTTTAAACTTGATGCTCCCGCGCAGCCATATCCGGTATTATTAATGCACGGAGGCGGAGTATGCGGCTCTGTATGGGAAGAAAGCTTTGCAGCGGACAAAAACTGGCTCCAGCTTTTTCTCGAACACGGCTATGATACCTATGTGGCAGATGCCATGGAACGCGGGCGCAGCGGCTTTTCGCAGTACCCGGACATTTATGAATCAGAGCCTATATTCAGGAGCAAAAACGAAGCCTGGACCAATTTCAGGATCGGCTCTGAATATAATTCTGACCCGGCTAAAAGAATTGCCTTTGAAGATACGCAGTTCCCGGTTGAATATTTTGATGCTTTTATGAAAATGAATGTTCCCAGATGGACAACTAATAATGCCGGTATTCTGGCTGCTTACCGGGCGCTTTTAGAAAAATTTAATGACTGCATTTTAATCATTCACAGCCAGGCCAGCGAATTTGCCGGCGCGCTGCTGAAAGAATTCAACGCCAAAATAAAAGCTGCTGTTATTATCGAAGGCTCCAGTGCCCCCAGCGATGAAAATCTCTGTACAAACGTGCCAACTCTTTATATCTGGGGCAGCCATATAGCAAAAGGCAGCAACTGGGAAATTTACCGCGGCAATATGCTTGCTTATTATGAAAAACAAAAAGCAGCAGGCGCTCCGGTGGAATGGCTTAATCTGCCGGATACAGGCATCCAGGGCAACAGCCATTTTATGATGCTTGATAAAAACAATACTGAAATTTTTAATATTATTCATACCTGGCTTCAAAAAAATATTTAATACAGAAATGAGGATATCTACCTATGGATAAGATTAAAATGCTGACGCCGCTTGTGGAAATGGACGGCGATGAAATGACACGCATTATCTGGAAGCAGATAAAGGATGAAATTATCTTACCGTTCGTTGATTTAAAAACCGAATACTATGATTTGGGCTTACCTAACCGCGAAGCAACCGGTGATACTGTTACTGTCGCTGCTGCGGAAGCCAATAAAAAATATGGTGTATCGGTAAAATGCGCCACTATAACTGCCAACGAGCAGCGCGTGGAAGAATATAAATTATCTAAAATGTGGGCCAGCCCCAACGCCACTATCCGCGCTATTCTGGATGGTACTGTTTTCAGAAAACCTATTATTGTAAACGGCATCTCACCTGCTGTAAAATCCTGGCAAAAACCAATTACTATGGCCCGCCATGCCTACGGCGATGTTTATAAGGCAACCGAATACCGCATACCGGGTCCCGGTAAAGCAGAGCTTGTTTTTATGAATGCCGATGGCACAAAATGGCATGAAACAGTTTATAATTTTGAAGAAGCAGGCGTCTTACAGGCTCAATACAACAAAGATTCCTCCATAAATTCCTTTGCGCGCTGCTGTTTTGAATATGCGCTTGAAACAAAGCAGGATTTATGGTTTGCAACTAAAGATACCATCTCCAAAATTTATGACCAGAGTTTCAAAAATATTTTCCAGAATATTTATAACACTGAATATAAGGAGAAATTTGAAAAACTCGGTATTGAATATTTTTATACACTGATTGATGATGCCGTAGCACGTGTTATCCGCTCTAAAGGAGGCTTCATCTGGGCCTGCAAAAATTACGATGGTGATGTAATGAGCGATATGATTTCCACAGCCTTCGGTTCACTCGCCATGATGACATCCGTGTTGGTTTCCCCGGAAGGCGTTTATGAATATGAAGCTGCCCATGGTACTGTAACCCAGCATTACTACCGCTATCTTAAAGGTGAAGAAACTTCCACCAATCCGATGGCCACATTGTTCGCCTGGACCGGCGCCCTGAAAAAACGCGGAGAGCTGGACGCTATCCCCGAATTAGCAGAATTTGCAACAAATGTTGAAAATATTGCCATCAGCACTATTGAAGAAGGCACCATGACAGGTGATTTAATCAATATGTGGGAAGGCAGCACAAAAACCACTAAAGTTTCATCACTGGAATTTTTACAAGCTATACGGAAAAAGTTAGAAAAAATTTACGCTTAAATTCTTTAAAAGCACAAATGCACTTCTAAAGCTCATAGAAGTGCATTCTTTATTTATATATAGTGCTTCAAATTAAAATTATAATGTAATGCCACACTGCAATTCATGCATGTTTTTAAGTTTTAACCGTAACTAGAGATTCCTTTTTTATAACAGACTTTGACAAAACTAATTGCCAATCTTTTCTCTCACCAAAACCTGATCTCACCCTCAAATCCGCAATCCCTTAAAATATCCGTATAATTACTTCCGTAATATGTATACTGGTACCAGGTTGCATTACTTGTATTTACTGCTTCACAAATTCTCCGAATGTATGGTAAATCCACATTAGCAAAAGAAAAACCATACGAATAAATTTCCGTTACATTATTCAGTCTTTCAAAAAAATCCTGAAACAAATTTATCCGATCAGTCACAGGTTTCCTTAATTCCGTGATTGTTTGCGTTAAATTATCTTCCGCTCCTATAAATTCTCTGGCATAAGTATCATGAAGGTTCTGAATTTCATCAGCATTAAGACCATGTCCAACTATCAATGGTTCACCAATCATACCATGTATATGGCAAATATTTTCTAGTGGAATATGGTAAATATCTTCCAATGTTCTTGTATAATTGAAAGTCAAAAATAGTGAATCTCTGTCAAATATCGTATTAAATCTTTCTAATCCAGCTATATTTCTTAATTGTATACTTTCTATCCAATCGCTAAACAGATCATAAATATTAGTACAATGGATATTTATATCTCTCCCCATATCTTCTTGATTATTCGCAGTATGAAAATAATTTATATCATCATTTCTATCATATACTGTCGTATAATTATCATCAAAAACTGCCCTAAAATTTAATCTTCCCAATGCCGCTTCAAAATCCTGCCAGTCTTCTCCTATGCCTTCAGTATTATTTAAGAGATTATATAGAAAACCAGCAGACTCATCTAATGGAACACCATAAACATTATCATCATTAGTTTCAATGTCAGGTATAGTAAAATCATCTTCATTATTTTCATTTATTTCAGCAAATTCTGCTAAATAGTTTCTAAAATTTTCATAACTTGTCGGTAATTGATGCGTCAGGTCAAATCCATTACCGATAACAAATAATCTACACATTTTAACCACCCTTATTTTAATAAAATAAAAAATTTTACATTTATCGTGTAATTAATCCGAATATATCTACTGCTATATACTTTTAAAAACTTTCTAATAATTCTTGTAATTCTTCTATCAAACTTTGGTATTCGTTATATGTATTTTCATTAAGCAGTTTTCGTTTCTCAGAAAACACTGTAACTTTAGCCCGTTTCTTCATCTCACTCTCAAAATTACTATAGTCCATCGTAGCTAAAATAACTTGTGGCAAATAATCCATTTCAAAAATTAATTTTAAAATATCCTTACTACTAGTATAGCTAGGCTCCTTTGCACGTGGAGAATCTACAACTAACGGAAATAATATGGTATTTGTATTAAAATACTGCATTGTTTGGAATAGACCGATCATCTGTGCCAATATGATTTTATTCTCTAAAGTACCTTGCGCTTTTATTGGTTTAAGTAATTTAATATTTCCTTCGTACGCAGAATTCCACGCATCTAATCTTATAATATTGAGACGAACATTTTCAATATAATTTTCCTCAATCTCTTTTTTATTAGGCAGCTTCCTAAGTTCCTTATCGATCTCTTTAATTTTATTTCTCTGCTCCGCCTGCTCATAAGCATTTTCTCCTAATTGTTCAGTAAAATGTTTAACAGAATTTTGCAATCCTCTCTGCCGTAAATACGCTTCATACGAGTCTTGTTTTTCATCATACGCCTGTTCCTGCTGCTTGAGTTTCTCCATCAAACTTACATATTTCTCTTTATACTGTTTTAATTCCGATGTTATCGACAATATTATTTGTTCAATTTGTTTATACATATAATCTTCGTTTTGAATATTATAATTTGAACGAACAAGACTGTATATTTCCTCATCAAAAGAATATCCACATTTTGGGCATATATATATTTTTTCTTTAGCTTTACTAACATTAACGTTATCTTTAATTTTTCTATATTCTTGTATAACTTCTAATTGGTACTTATGTTGATATAACAAAGTTTCCAAACTTTGAATTTTATTTCTGGTTTCTCCGATTCTACTTACTAATAAGGCAATCTGTTCTTTAGGGATAGTCAAACTTTCTTCTAATTCTTCTACAGAATCAGCAGGAACCAAATTTTGAATTTCTTGGTATAGCGAGTTTATGGTAATCCTAATTTTATTTTCTTCTACTTTTAGCTGTTCAATCTTATCTTTTAGAGCATCTTTTCCCACCATTAATTCCACTGCTGATCGAGTATATATTCCTAAATGATAGTACAAAGACTTAATTCGGTCAGGCTTATTATATTGAAGTATATTAGAGAAACTTTCATACAAACCACTCCAGCCTCGATCTTGATCAATATAGTATGGCATAAAAGTAAATGTCGGTGGGGCTAATTCAATTTTATTGTATTTCTTATTTGCCATGTAGACTGCAAATGAAAATATTTTTTCAAATTCTTTAGCCAAATCACGAGACACACTTTTAGTCGTCAAAATAAGTTTTGTATCTTGAAAAACAGCAAATGCTTTTTGCCATCTAGCCACTCTGTATTTTATTTTATCAACATAAAACTCGACTATATAAATCTTCGTATTTTTATTCCATACATTATCAAACACTACTTCTGCACCCATAGTGTAATATAACGATTTCAAAAGAGAAGATTTCCCAACATGATTTTCTTGACTTGTTATAACATTAAACCCCTTCTCAAATTCATGAAAACGAGCTGTCTTTTTTACAATATCTGCAATTAATATATTATTAAAATACATCTCTTTCATTATGATCTCCTCATCTCACTAATTACAATGCTCGCAATTAATACGGATATGTATGTTTCATTATATAGAAGTTCAAAATCCGGATGAACAGAATATAGTTTCTTACTTAACTCTACCGAATATTCTTTAAGTGATTTTCCTGCCTCTCTATTATTCTCTTTTATCATATCTCTAACTTTTTCAAATAAACTTGTAAATGTATCTGATTTTGTTTGCGAATCAGCCAATATCAATGTATATGCGTATGATGCTCGATACTTATCATCACCTTGACAACTAAGAGCTCTCTCTATTTCTTCAAAAGGAGGAATTGAGATCAGCATTGCTGCTTCAATAACTTCTTCAAACTCTCTCTTGGATACACCCTTTTTATTTCTTACTTCTGGGAAAGACGCTGAAACATCTAATAATTCATATCGTTGCCGTCTTGTTAAGAGATCTATCATAGTACAAAAAATGGTTTTTACCGAATCCATCGTGATCCTTGGATATTTATTGTATAAAAAAGCCCCCATTTCTTGTTCTACAATTTCTCTATGTTTTGGAATAGAAAGAGTTGTCCTAATATGAAAAAATTTACTCAAATCAACACTATTTATATCTATACCTTTTTTCTTAGCAATATCTTCTTTAATTTTATTTATCGTAACTGGATTAAATTTCATAAACGACGTTTTTTCTGAAGTAAAAACGTCTTGTTTCGTTTTATTATTTCCACTATTATTTTTAGTTTTAACAGAAATTACTAATGGACAATTTGTTATCAACCCTAATTCTTTGACAAGCCATTCGGTATTCTCTAATTGAGTATACATTTTTACCAGCCAGTTTTCTGTTATTGCAGTATTAATTCTAATAGACGCTTCATTTGTTTTCACCTGAAAATAACTAACCGTTTCAGGATTAGTTTCTTTATCAAACATTGTTATATCGTCATAATAATCCAATACAAATAAATAATCTAAGCTGTCAAATATTTCTATTGCCATATGTAATGTTTGGCTTACTTGCATTTCAAGACGATTGTAGGACATACTACCAGAACTTGTGTCTACTACTATTTCTTTGCCTTTTACATCTTTATTTTTTACTTGCTTATCAATCATATCGTTCCTCTTAAACATATAATTTTTATCAATTTATACGGATTTGAACCAGTTTATTTTCTCTCCATCCGGCAACACAAACGCCTGCTCATACCTTACATTTAACACCTCTGCAATCTTCGACATTTCTTCAAAAGAAACGGTACCACGTTGCAGCTTCTTATTAAAATTCTGCGGAGTCTGTCCAATTCGTCTACAAAGTTCAGCAAGAGTAATATTCATTCTGCTGCACAATTCTCTAATCATATCAGATGTTGTCATTTTATACCTCCGTCAATATACCATAATTATAAACCCTTTGGTTGATATCCACAAGTTATCTATTTGAAACTCACCATAAACCACTTATCATAAATCGTAATAAGTTAAATTAGTTTCGTAACCAACATTAATATCCTGTCTGTTATCTGCAAATTTACCTCCTGAATGCTTTATACATTGCAGACTATTGGAACATACAGCTATAAGAACTACACAAAACATATATATATATATATATTCAATACTAAAATGATACACAAACGTATTTAAAAATAGATAAAAATTACCCCCTTACTGTTATCCAGTAAAGAGGGTATATATCAAAGTTGGTTTTTTATTACATATCAAATTCTGCAATTTTATTTAAGATTTTGACCAAACGTTTACTACGACTTTGGCCTAACTTAACAGCTGTAGTTTGTTTTATTTGGAATCCATCTATGGAATCATATCGACCAATCCACTGTTCTTCTTCTGAATAACTCTGATAATGACTAATCAAATCAATAAAATCTTTATCTTCAATATTATCATTATCGTAGGCATCAAAGGCTCTTTTTATTTCTGCTAACATTTTCCCTTTATCTTTAGGAAATTGCTTAAAATCCATATATGATAACAAATTTATCTCTCCTTTGATTTTATTTCGTTATTATTTTATCATTTTTTTATCATTTTTTCAATATTATTTTATCATTCTATTGACAATTAAAGGTTGAAATGTTAGAATGTAAATGCTTTCAATGCGGTCAACACTTATAATTCAGGTTCAGCATTGGAGGTGATTGGCATGATTGTTGATGTTTTAGAATTTTTTATCATCTGTCTCCAACTGGCAGAACTACTCTTAAAACTCTCATCCTTATCAGCCTAACCCCAATGCCCCTACACAAATTTGTAGGCCTAACTTTGAAAGCAAAGCTCCTGCTAAACTTATGTAGGAGCTTTTTTTTATTATATTTTTAGCTACCTATTATCAATATAACTTTATTATAATATATGTTGCGCCTACCGCTGCATACAAAATCAAAGGCGCAGCATAATCTGGCACTTTTGCAGGATAAACGCAGGCCGCGCGCAAGCTGACGGCACGGAGAGCAGCCTGCAAATGTGCCCGGAAGCGACACGGTTAAACAGTCTATTTATGCAGCGAGCGGCGAGTGAGCGTAGTAAATTGTCTGTTTGTCGCAACCTTTTTCCGCAGGCAGTGCGGCAGGCGGTAAAAGTCTGCCGCCTGCGCTATGCGCGGGCGTAAAGCAAAGAGAAGCAGGGTGAAACCGGAAGGTAAACTGCGCGCCGATGCGCTTTAACAGTCCGCACCCTGGCGGCAAAAGACATAGCTTTTGAAACCTCTGCCAGGCATAAAAGCAGCGTGCTTCAGCACGGTTATTTTTTGCACGCTGCTCACCTTATGAGGGCGGCAGGAGCATTGCTCCTGCCTGCTTTAAGCTATCGCCGTTACCGGCAGCTGCCTTTCGTCACCGGGTTTTAATACGTCCCTTGTGCGTATTTTAAGCCCGCATTTTTCGGCAAACTCCAAAACAATGGCGTTTATATTTTCTTTGTAATAAACCGGGTCATTATCGAACAGTTTTGCCTGCGTAATGCTCGTGCCGTTAATCTCCAAAAGTGCCACCGGCTTGCCACGGTCATCGCTGATACCAACAAGCTGCCGTTTTTCGCCAATGATATTTTTATAACCTGCTGCGCAGTTGCTTAAACTCGTTGCCCAAAATTTAAGCTCGCTGTTGCGTTCAATGCACTTTGCACCGAAGGCTTTTAGAAGCATTGTATAGCGGTTTATAACTTCGTCCGGCACGTCAAAAATGATTTCCCTGTCCGCTTGTTTAGCTACCGCTATTGAAAGCCAATCGTGAAGTTTGGATATGGCAGGCAGCTTTTTATAAAATTCCTGTTTTGTGATTTTATCAGCTGCACGCCAAAGCCTTAAAATATCGCAGTATTCCGTGTCCCATTTGGATAAAACGTATTGCATTTGCATTTTAGGATAAAAGCTGATGAATTTGTTGTAAAAGTCTATCATATCACGGATTTTGCTGACAGCCTGCACGCCTTTCTTTTTAGCGTAATTAAACATCGCCTGCGCTACATCGTAATTTTTAATCTTATAGCACTCGCGCAGGAGTGCAAAATTTTCATATTGCAGGTTACGGCGTGTGTGGGGTATATTAGGTATTTTCAAGACTTTGCATATAGCTGCTGTAAAATCGCTTTTCCGCATTGCAAGGTATACCTGTTCTTCAAAGCGTTCCGGCAGGTAATTTTCACCTAAAATATCGTTTTTCCATTTCGCAACTGCCCATTCGCCATAAGATAAAGCCTGTATGTTCTCGCTGTCCCAAAACCTTACCCGGTGGGCAAGGTTAAGGACGTTGCCGAACAGCCTGTTATTAAAATTACCGCCTATGTAAAGCTGTTTCGGTGTTTTGCCGTTTGCCTTTATTTTCTTATTTACTGCCGTGCGCAGGATTTTTAAAAGTTCGGCAAAGCTGTTGCCTTTATTGATTTTATGGTCGCTTCTGTAAAACCAAAGTGCCGTTTTTTCACGCAGTTTGAAAAAGTCCTCAAAATAACCGATTTCCCTTTTTTCAATTTCCTTGCCGTCCTGCTTTTTACACCAAAGGCATTTGCTGTTTTTAACATCAAAAACGTAAGTTTCAGTGATATTTTTTAAATATTTGTAGGTTTTATAGGCGAACCTGCCAAAATACACTGCCGTGTACTTAATGCGGAGTTCGACTTTATCTTTAAAGTCAATAACCTTCATTATGGAGTTATCGGGGAGCAGGCTTTCGGGGTTATCGCCGTACATTACAGCATTGCCTGTATGCAGTCTGCCGCAGGCAGGGCAGGTAACGGCTGCGTGGCTACTCCATACGCTGTAAGGCTTTACGGTATACAATGCACCGCAGTTAATGCAGCGTGCCTGATAATAACCATGACGAAAATAATTCCTTTCACGCTTATCATCTTTAAATGTGATAAAAAGCGTAGGAGAACCGTAGTTTTCATACATATCGTTTGCAACTATCTGATTGCCTATCGCCAGTTCTGCAAGTTTTTTCATTTCGCTGCACCGTCCTTAATCCTCGTCATCGTCATTTTCTTCAAAGCCGTAGCTGTCATCGCCATCGGCTTCGCAGTCCGCTTGCATTTCGTCCTGTTCTGCTTCTTCAAAGGAACTGAACAGGCTGCCTTCATCGGTTGTGGCTTTTTTCAAGTCCTCTTTAACTTGCGCTTTTTTACTTTCTTCCTTGCGCTTCGCTGCTTCTATTTTTTCCTGCGCTTCCTGTTTTTCACGTTCTGCCTTTTCGGCTTCTTCCAAAGCAGGTTTATGCTTTTCAAGCAGCTTCGTTGCCATATCCAGTGCCTTGCGCTGCGTATCTATAAAGCCTTCAAGCACCCTTGCTTTTTCCGGTGGGTCGCCGTGCTGTTTATCAAATTCGATTAGTTCCGTCAGCATATCAAGGCATTTAACCTGCTGCGTTATAAACTGTTCCGTCCAGTTAATTTTAATCATTGCCGTGCCCTCGCTTTATTAAAATTAAGGATTGGGGGCATTGCCCCCATATCCTTATGCTGTTTTTAATAGCCTTCGCTGCTGTCAATTTCGTCCAGTGCTTCGACTATCCGTTCCATTTCGCTTTCCCTGCCTGCTAAATTGCCAATATCATAAAGCAGGTTTACAAACTCCGCATAGTTTAAGCAGTTAGCGGTTTTTATCAGTTCCAACAGCCCTTTGGCGCAGCCTGCTTTCAACTCGTCATCTGCCATAGCCGCCGTGTCACAACTGCTGTATCTTGGGCAAAAATACTCGCAGGCAGTAAGAGTAGTGCAGCCTTCAAGCATCCCGCAATTAAAAACAATGTCCCTGCCCTCATCAATAATGCTCGGTCTGTCCATTTATGCCACCTGCTCTTTCTTCGGCTGCTGTTTCGCCTGCGGCTGCTCTTTCTTTTCACAATACTCAAACTCACGGAGCAAAATTTGCACCCAAATGCCTTTCGTGCCGTCCTCTTTTTCATACTGCCTTACTTCAACATTACCGCCGATGTGGATTTTATTGCCTTTGGATAAAGTATCTCCAATCAGTTCGGCAGTTTTGCCAAAGGCGATGACATTGAAAAACTGTGGCTTCGTTACCTTTTCACGCTTGTCATACACGTTTTCAGCTACGCTGAATTTTGCAACGGCTCTGCCGTTCTTGCCAAAAATAATTTCGGGGTCTTTCGTAAGTCTTGCGGTGATTTCAATTCTGTTCATACATACACACTCCATTTCTTTTACAGTAGGCATAACGCCAAGCCCTGTTGGCGCAGGCATTTAGCCGTGGGATTGGAAGGGTGATAGCCCTTGCAGCGTTCCCCTCGCCTGCCGCGATTGTTTTTTGCCGCTTTCGGCATCGAAGCCCCGGCTTCATTCGCAGGCATTCGGGAAATATTTTCCCGACGCGCCGCAAAATTGATCATGCCGCATCGGACTTCTGACGCATCCGGAACAGCCGGGCATAGAAATGACTCGAGCAGCAGGCATCTTCCTGCTGCTCGCTGTAACTTTTGATATTTTTGACGGGAACCAGTATCTGATCCATGGGCACGCCGAGGAGATTCCCGAGCGCGTAGAGGTTATCTACAGTCGGAAGGCTCTCGCCGTTCTGCCATTTATAGACGGCGCGGGGCTCCTCAAAGCCGAAATAGCTCTGGATGTCCCGAACCGTCAGCCCGCGTTCGATGCGCAGGCGGCGGATATTGTTTCCCGTTGCCGCGAGGTCGATGACCGGGAAGAACTTCGTGTTCATATGAACACCTCCTTGAAGAGTGATACTATAAGATAGCAGAAAGCGAAGAAAAAAGCAAGGGAAATTTTATACACCGGGCAAATTTTTTTGCCCCCATGAAAGGAAAATAAAAATGAAAAAGATGGTTCCGCTCTCGAAGCAGAGCAAAAAAGAGCGGCGCAAATACTATGCGTCAAAGCGCGGGTCGTGGAACGAGGTTTCGCCCGTGACGCGCGTTGTACAAAGCCGCAAAATATATGACCGCAAGCGCATGAAATCAGCCGACAGAAAGATATGCGCAGAGTGAATCTCCCCCGCAGAGCAATTCCGCGAGGGAGATTTTATATTATTTTATCAGCGAGAACACGAACACGACTATCCCGAGCACGACGAGGACGACGCCGGTCGCGCGGTTGAGTGTCTTGGGCTGAGCTTTGTTTGCTAACACTGCGGCGATGCGCGCCCAGATAAGCGTGAACACGACGCAGAGGATAAGCACCGTAATGTCGGGCATTCCGCCTATCGCAAAATGCGATATCGCGCCGGTGAGCGCGGTAAAAGTCATGATAAATACGCTCGTGCCGACCGCGGTTTTCAGCTCATAGCCGAGCACTGTGGTGAGGATAAGCAGCATCATCATGCCGCCGCCTGCGCCGACGAATCCGCAGATAAGACCGATTATCGTTCCGCAGATAACGGACTGTATCGCACGCTTTTTCGCCGGGACTTTTTCCATCGCCTCTTTCGTCGTCATGACCGGGCGGACGATGAATTTTATTCCGAGCAGGAATGTCATTATGACCGAGAAGCTGCCCATCGTTGCCGACGGGAGCAGGCTCGCGAGATAGCTGCCGACGACTGTGAACGCGAGGACGGTCGCCATCATAATGAGTCCGTTTTTTATATCGAGGTTCTTTTTCTTGCCGTATGTATACGCCGAGACGGCGCTCGCGAGCACATCTGAGGCGAGCGCGATGCCGACCGCCATATAGGGGTCCATGCCGAGGAAAGTTATGAGCATCGGGCTTATGACCGCCGCCGCGCTCATGCCGGCAAAGCCCGTGCCGAGTCCCGCGCCCATTCCAGCAAAGAATGTTACAAGTACTGTTATAAATATTTTCATTTCTCTCACCCTTTGAGTATCTCATCGAGATTGCGGTCAATAATCCCGACCGTCTCGGTGAAGTTCTTTTTCATTTCGTCCGTCGTGTTTTCAAACAGCATATCGAAAAACGACTGTTGGAGCTGCTTTCCGCGCCCGGCTATCGGCTGAGCCTTTTCGGTCAGCGAGAGGCGTATTTTTCTCCTGTCGCCCTCGATATTCGTGCGCTCAATATAGCCGTCTTTTGCAAGCTTTTCGACATTGACGGAGACGAGATTCGCCTTTATCTTTCTGACATTGACTATGTCGCCTGCGGTGCTGTAATCCGGGTTGTTCGCGAGAAACATCAGGATATCAAACGCCGTCTGTGGTATGTTCAGCTCACGGCAGAGCGGCTTGCAGACTGCGTTATACGCCGCCGTAAGTTTCTTCGGGAAGTCTATTCCCAT
>OGNF01000026.1_pt1 | contig 139703 bp, 102 predicted proteins | sample 1573321 | NCBI WGS metagenome assembly OGNF01 (sample SAMEA2581911, study PRJEB24529) | metagenome | biome: Human gut stool | place: China | collected 2011 | reverse complement strand
CGCATCGCTCCCTCTTCAACTCGCGAAATTTCCGCGAAAATCCACCGCCCTGACGTAATATTTTTTAAGGAACAGAGCCTATAACAACAGACAACTCGGCCCGGTGCGCGATTTACCACATATCGAGGTCGATGGAGGTGACCTTGAACTCGGTGCGGCGGTTGATCTGGTCGGCAGCAGCTTGGTCCTCCTCCGAAAGGGTGGCGATGAACTCCTCGTTGAGGACGGTCCCCTCCGGGAACTGCGGGAACTGGCTGTTGATGCGCTTGGTGACGGTCTTGGGCACGGACTTTCCGTAGCCTTTCCAGGTGAGGCGCTCCTGGGGGATGCCGGCGGCGGTGAGGTAGTCGATGACAGCCTTGGCGCGGCGGTCGCTCAGCCCTTCGTTGTAGGCCACCGAGCCGTGGCGGTCGGTGTGCGAACCCATCTCGATGGAGACGTTAGGGTTGTCGCGCAACATGGCCACCATCTCGTCGAGCGCCGCCTTCGACTCGGGCCGCAAGGTGGCCTTGTCGAAGTCGTAGAAGATGTTCTCCACGACCTGAGGCTTGTTGATGTTGGCCAATACGAAGTCCACGCCGTACTCGGCGTCGGCCTCGGTGGTGTCGGTCTCGAACTCCTGTTTCTGGTTGAGGTATCCCTTGGCGCCGGCCTTCATGACGTACTTGACGCCGCGCTGGAGGTTGAAGCGGAAGGAGCCGTCGTCGCGGGCCACCTCCTTCTGGTTGGAGCCGTCGTCGCCGACGATGCGTATGATGGCGTTGGGTACCGGCTCGTCGTCGCGGTCCACCACGACACCGGTGATGGTAATCTTTAGGTCGGGGAGCTCGAAGGAGTAGATATGGTCGCGGCCGGAGCCGTCGCCCCGGTTGGAGCTGAAGAAGCCCGTCTCGCCGGGGCCGAAAGTGATGCCGAAGTCGTCGCCTGCGGAGTTGATTGGCAGACCCATGTTGGCCACGCTCCAGCGCTGGCCGCTGGAGTCGAGCCAGGCCTTGAACAGGTCAAGGCCGCCGAAGCCGGGGTGGCCGTCGGAGGCGAAGTAGAGCACGGAGTCGGTTCGGGCGTATGGAAACATCTCGTCGCCCGGGGTGTTGATCTCGGGACCCATGTTCTCCAGGGTGCCACGGCGCTCGTCGATGCCGACGCGCCAGATGTCCTTGCCGCCGTAGCCGCCGGGCATGTCGGAAGAGAAATAGAGGAACTTGCCGTCGGGCGAGACGGCCGGGTGGCCCATGGCGGAGATAGTGTCGCCTGTGATCTCGAACTTCTGCGGGGCGCTCCAGGAGGCGTCGGAGCGGCGCGAGGTGTAGATCTCGACGGTGGTGTTGGCCGTCTCGGAGCGGATGGCGCGGGTCAGGTACATGGTCTGGCCGTCGGGCGAGAAGGAGACGATGCCCTCGTCCATCTCGGTGTTGAGCTCGCCGCCGGCCGGCTCGGGGCGCTTCCACTTGCCCTGCTCGTCCTTGCGGGCCACCCACACGTCGCCTTTCTTCATGCCGGTAATCTCGGACTTGTGCTCGCCGGACACCTTCTCGTTGGTGGTGGTGAAGTAGAGCTGGTCGAAGTTCTTGTCCAGGTACATGGGGGCGAAGTCGGAGCGGCGCGAGTTGAAGAGCTTCGCGGGGCGCACGATGTATCGTGTCTTGGGACGCTGGCGGCTTGCGATGGCCAGTCGGCAGCCGTCAACGCCCTCCTGGGCCAGGACGTCGCCGGGGTGCCATTCCATATATGTGACGTAGGCGTCGATGGCTGGCTGATAGCGGCCTGCTGCCTGCTGCGAGCGGCCGAGCCAGTAGTAGACCATCGAGTCGGGATACTCGTAGCGAATGGCGTTCTGGTACGACGCGGCGGCGCGCTCGGCCTGGTTGAGGCGGCGATAGCAGGTGCCCATCTGGTAGGCCACCTGGCCGCGCAGCGGACGCTCGTCGCGCTTGGTGAGCTTGTTGTAGACCTTGCGGTAGGTCTGCGCGGCGTTGTAGTACTCGCCGCGCTCGAACTGCTCGTTGGCCACCGACAGTTTGCTCGGCTTGCAGCCGGCTAAAAATATGATGCACAGCAGCGCCACGATGACGCCGCTGACGTAAGGCTTTACTTGTCTCATATATAGGATAACGCAGTTCGTCGGCTATTCTTATACAAAAGTGAACGTGCGGGCCGTTAATCAGACATGAAAGAGACAATGCGCTTTCTGCGCGAGCTGAAGCGAAACAACAACCGTGAGTGGTTCGCGGCCAGCCGCAACCGCTACGAGCATGCGCTGGAGACACGCTCGGCCCTGGTGGCGCGGCTCATCGGGGCCGTGGCGCAGGTGGACCCGTCGGCGGGGTGCCTGACAGAGCGCGACTGCACCTACCGCATCTACCGCGACACCCGCTTCTCCACCGACAAGACGCCCTACAAGACCCATATGGGCATCTTCATCAATCCCCCTTACGGCAAGAAATCCCCCCTGGGCGGCTACTACTTCCACTTCGAGCCGGGGAAATTCTTCTTCGCGGCCGGAAATGTCTGCCATCCGCCGAAGGTGCTGGCCGCCATACGCCGCAGCATCGTCGACAACGTGGAGGAGTACGACGAGCTTATGCGCGACCATGAATTCCGCTCCGTCTTCCCGACCGTGGGCGATAACCTGCTCAAGACCGCTCCCAAGGGCGTGGACCGCGACTGGGAGTTCGTGGAATACGTGCGTCCCCGCGACTTCGTGGCCTGCACAGCCGAAGATACTCGCCTGCCCGCCTGGCACAGCGACGACGACGCCCTGCACCGCATGCTCGTGCAGGGCCGCCGCTTCAATCGGTTCATCAACTATGCCGTGGAGGAAGCCTTAGGCTCCGATTACGGTGACTGACAATAACGTCTGTTTCATAATAAAGGACTTGCGAGGGCGTTTTATAAACATGAGAATGACATTTGTGGTGCCTCCCGAACCGGGGAAGGAAGTAGCCGCTGAACGGTCGGCAGGCTGTACCAGGATTGTTTACCCCATGCCCAACATATACGAACTCATCGCTGCCGCATGCCTCGAAGATAAAGGTCATAAGGTGAAGCTGGTGGATTTTGTGGCGGAGAAGGGGGATGCCGACGCCGTGGAACGTTTCCTGAGGACTGACAACTCGTCGGCATATCTGGTATGGAGCGTGAACCTGAGCCGCAATGCCGATTTCGCCTTTCGCGACATGGCGCTTCGCCTGCGCCCGGAGGCAAAGATCATCTTCATGGGTCCCGGAGCTACATTCTTCCCTGAGCTGTACCTCACCGACAACAGGGTGACAATAGTTCGCGGCGAACCGGAAGCCACGCTTATGGAACTGGCGGAATACATGGAAAAGGATAAGGATTTTTCCAATCTGCAAGGGCTTATATTGCTTGACTCTGACGGTGCCATCAAAAGAAATCCGGCACGACCGCTGATTCAGGACATCGATACCCTGCCTTTCCCGGCACGTCATCTACTCAAGGGACGCAGCTACCACAATCCAAAGCTGAAACTGAGTCCCTACACCACCATGGTCACCTCGCGCAACTGCCCGTATCAGTGCATATATTGTGTACCGAGTTCGCTGACATTCGCCAGAGAGCTGGACTACCGCGCCGACCATGGCCGTAAGCCCCCCATCACTATGCGTTCCCCGGAGAACGTGGCCAAGGAGATAGATATGCTCTCCGCCGAAGGCTACAAGGCCATAGGGTTCGTGGACGACAATTTCATCTGGGACCTGGAGCGCACCGCCGCCCTCTGCGAACCCCTGCGCCGCCACGGAATAAAATGGGGTTGCCAGGCAAGGGTGGATGCCATCACCGAACCGATAGCAAAGCTCCTCGGAGAGTCAGGGTGCACATACATAGACCTCGGCATAGAATCGTTTGAGGACGAGATTCTCAAGTTCATAAAGAAGGGCATTACCAGCGAACAGATTTACCGCGCCATAGACCTCTTGCAGAAGTACAAGGTGCCGGTAAAGCTGAATATCCTCATCGGCACATCGCCCTTAGAGACGAAGGAAACACTGAGACGCACCCTTCGCAAAGCCATGAAGCTGAATGTAGACCAGGTCATGTTCAACATTGTGTCGCCTTTCCCCGGCACGGAATTCTACAAAATGGCACACGAGAACGGATGGATAAAGGGGGGTGAGTACTCTCCCACCAATGTGCAGAAAGAATCAATCCTAAGCTATCCGCATCTCTCTGCCGAAGATATGGAGAAAGCGCTCTATCGCTTCAACCTGCGATATTTCTTAAGTCCGAGAGTGGTGCTGAAACACCTTCGCCGCTTCAAGAACGCCTCGGAGTTCATGTATGCCTTGAAAGCGCTTCGCACCAAACTTTTCTGGCAATGACAACGATATCGGTGGTGATACTGTGCTGGAACTCGGAAAAGCGCCTGGAACGCCTTTTCCCCTCTCTTCGCGAGACTATTGCACCTTACAACGCCGAAGTAATTCTTGTAGACAACGGTTCTGAACAGGAAGTAGAGCCATTCGCAGGAGAATACGGACTGCCCGGACTGAAAGTGTTACGCCTGAGACGCAACCGAGGCGTGGCCTACGGACGTAACCGCGGCATAGAGGCCGCAAAGGGGGAGTATGTCTGGATTCTCGACGATGACACGGAAGTCAATCCTTCAGCTCTCGCCACCATGCTTACGCACATGAAGCAAAATCCCAAATGCGGAGTGTGCGGCTGCCGGCTCACGGACGCCGACGGCATTATCCAAGAGAGCTACAAGCCATTCCCGGGATTAGGCGTGAAATTACGTAACATATTGCGAATAAAGAGTAAATCGCCATATCTTGCAGAATTGGCAGAAAGCGACATCATACACCCGGTATATCTCATTGGCGCATGCCAGCTAATTCGACATGAAGTGATTCTTAAGACCGGACTTCTTGACGAATGCATCTTCTACGGTCCGGAAGACGCCGACTTCTGTCTCCGTGTAGTAAAGGCCGGATATACCGTGGATTACCTAACCTCTGCCACCATCATTCACCATTGGCGCCGCCTAACGACTACTTCGCCCTTTTCCACCATGGGGCGCAAGCACATCAAAGCCCTATTCCACTTCTGGCATCGCCACAAACGTTTTTTCTGACCAAGCAACGAGGTTAAGGAACGCCATAAACCGAAATGGTTTTCGGGAGGGGCGTTTGAGGTTACGGGAATTTTTCACTAACTTTGTCCCAAATTTTTTCGCCATGGAGAAAAAGCTCACATTCAACGGCCTCAACTTCGTCCCGTACCTGACGGAAGCCCGGATCCTGGAGCAGGTCGAGCGCGTCGCCAGGGAAATACAGCGCGACTACGCCGGCCAGCGCCCGCTGTTCATCGCCGTGCTCAACGGCGCCTTCATATTCGCCGCCGACCTGCTACGCGCCGCCGGCATGAACCACGCCGACATCAGCTTCGTGCGCTACTCCTCCTACGAGGGTACGCAGTCCACCGGCAACGTCAAGCAGATCGTGGGCCTGACCGAGCCCGTCGAGGGCCGAGACATAGTCATCATCGAGGACATCGTCGACACCGGCTACACCGCCCAGAAGATGATCGCCGACCTCAAGAAGATGAATCCCGCCTCCATCCGCTTCGCCACCCTGCTGCACAAGAAGGAGAGCGCCAAGGTGGACTTCACCCCCGACTACGCCGCCTTCACCATCCCGTCCAAGTTCATCATCGGCTACGGCCTCGACCTGGACGGCAAGGCCCGCAACCTGCGCGACATCTACATCCTCGAAGAGGACGCGTAACCCGGAACCACGGCAACGACGACGCAGCCCCGCACCGGGGTCGCGACGCCCGCAGTGCGGCCGAACAATTCCGCCCCCGCAACCTTTGTATTAGTAAACGGATTGATCTTTCGGGTCCTCCGACCCACTTGATTTTGTGATACTATGCTGAACCTCGTGTTATTCGGCGCCCCCGGCAGCGGCAAAGGCACCCAGAGTGCAAAAATAATCGACGAATACGGGCTGCACCACATCAGCACCGGCGATGTGCTGCGCGACCACATAGCCCGCAACACCCCCTACGGCAAGACTGCCAACGAGTACATTTCCAAGGGCAACCTCATCCCCGACGAGCTGATGATGCAGATTCTGGAGGAGGAGCTCGACAAGCACATCGCGGCCGGCGCCGGAGGCGTGGTCTTCGACGGCTTCCCGCGCACCATCCCGCAGGCCGACGCCCTGCAGGAGCTGCTGCGCCGCAAGGGCACCGACCTGCACGCCGTCGTGGGCCTCGACGTCCCCGAGGCGGACCTGACCGAGCGCCTGCTCAAGCGAGGACTGGAGAGCGGCCGCTCCGACGACAACGCCGAGACCATAGCCCGCCGCCTCAAGGTATACCACTCCCAGACCGAGCCCCTGCGCCAGTACTACCAGAACCTCGGCAAGTTCATACCCGTCAACGGCAAGGGTGTGGTCGACGACATCTTCCGCGACATCGAGCAGGGCATCGAGTCCATGACCGGCGTCAAGACCCGCCACGCCCGCCCGCACCACTCCCATCGCGTATAAGGAAATGGCAGAAACGGCAGCGCCCCACGTCAGACTCTGGCCCGAGGCGAGCGCCCTGCTCCGCCTCGGCGCCCCCATACTCCTGACCCAGGTCGGCGTCATCGTCGTCAGCTTCGCCGACACCATGATGGTGGGCGCCTACAGCACCGAGGCCCTCGCCGCCGCCGCCTTCGTCAACAACTTCTTCATGGTGCCCATGGTCATGCTCATGGGCTTCGCCGCCGGCCTCACACCCATCATCGGCTCCCTCTACACGCGTAAGCGGAACGTCGAGGTCGGCCGCACGCTCCGCGCCGGGCTCAAGCTCAACACCCTCATGGCCCTGCTGCTGGTGGCCGTCATGGGCGTGCTCTACTTCTTCCTCGACCGCATGGGGCAGCCCGCCGAGCTGCTCCCCTACATCCGGCCCTACTACCTGATAGTGATGGCGTCCATGCTGCCGGCACCCTTCTTCAACGCCTGCCAGCAGGCTGCCAACGCCGTCACCAACACCTCCATGCCGATGTGGATAATCCTTGGAGCCAACGCCCTGAACATCTTCGGCAACTGGCTGCTGATCTACGGCCACTGGGGGCTGCCCGAAATGGGACTGAACGGCGCCGGACTAAGCACCTTCACCGCCCGCCTGGCCGCCACGCTCGTCATACTCCGGGTAGTGCGCCACACCCGCCGCTACCGGCCCTACGCGCAAGGCCTGCGCCGACGCGGGTCAAGAGCGCTCAACTGGCGCATCATGTCAACCTCGCTGCCAGTGATGCTGCAGAATGGCGCCGAAGTGCTGATCTGGGCCTTCGGGGCGGTCGTGTGCGGCTGGTACGGCAAGATAGAGCTGGCCGCCTACCAGATCACCAACACCATGTCGCAGCTGGGCTTCATGGCCTACCTCAGCTTCGGCATAGCTTTGAGCATACGCGTGGCCAACAAAATGGGCCTGCGCGATTACCCCGGCATCCACCTCAGCACACGGGTGGGCGTGAGTCTCAACCTCTGCCTGGCAGTGGTGGCAAGCCTTATCTTCTACTTCTTCTCACGGCAACTGCTCGGTGCCTTCACCCCCGACGGCGCAGTGGTGGCCGTGGCGCTGACGCTTATTCTGCCGCTGATAGCCTATCAGCTCTTCGATGCCGTACAGGTGACGTTCAGCAACGCCGTACGCGGCACCGGCATAGTGTGGCCGCTGCTGACCGTTTCCGTTCTATCATACCTGATAGTGGGTGTTCCGGCCATGCTCGGCCTGGCCCGCTGGGCCGGGCTGCAGTGCGTGGGCGTCTACTGGAGCTTCGTCATCATGCTGATGGTGGCCTTCGCCGCATACCTCCACTACTTCCGCGCCATCATGCGGCGCAGCGAGCGCAACCGTTGAGATTAGCTCGCGCATCTGTTCAGAAGGGACGGCCGACCATGCGGAGATCGCCGTCGCGGGTTATCCATGCGGAAATGGCGTAACCACAGGAAACGGAGCTGACATTGTCGTCGATTTGTATGGGCCGCAGGGTGCCGGTGGTGGTGCCGTTGCCGAGCTGGCCGTAGTTGTTCCAGCCCCAGGCCCAAAGCGTGCCATCCTTGCGGACGGCCATGGCATGGCGGTAACCCGAGGAGAAGTCGGTCACTCCGCTCATTATCTTGTAGGCATCGGAGGGATCGTAGCGGCTCTCGGTGGTACCGTCGCCCAATTCGCCGCTACCGTTATAACCCCATGTCCATAATGTGCCGTCACGGCGAAGGGCCATATAGGGCCCGTAGCATGATGCCTTGACTACGCCCTCCATGATTTTGCGCGGGCTCTTCAGCCCGGGGCTCAACTGATACAGCGACCCGTCCTGACACACCACAAAGGCAGTTCCGGCACCACCCGTCACATCCTTCGCTCCGGACATAATCCTGACCGGCGTATAATGGTCGGTAGTAGTGCCGTCGCCGAGCTGGCCGTGCGAATTGTTACCCCATGCCCAAAGCCAGCCGTCGCGGTCTACGGCAAAGGATTGCTGGTCGCCCACGCAGGCCGACATCACATTATCCATAATCTTCTTCGGGGTGCTGTGTTCATCCCTGGTGCCGTCGCCCAGGGAGCCATAGTCATTCTCGCCCCATGTCCACAGAGTGCCGTCGGCCTTGAGTGCCATAGACTTGTTATCCTGGGCCGAAATCTGCACCACATTGTCCATTATCTTCACTGGCGTCTTCTGCCAGTTCTCGGTGCCGTCGCCGAGCTGGCCGTAAGAGTTGCGGCCGAAGGCCCACAGCGTACCGTCGGTCTTGAGGACGAGAGCATGGTTGTCGCCCAAGGCCACGGCTTTCTTGTCGCCGGCGCGGAGAAGAGAAGGAGAAAGGAGAAGGAGAGAGAGGGAAAGACAGGTGAGAAATTTTTTCATGTCGTTAATTACATAGTAACGTGCCGGACCCGAACGGGAACAGGCACATCAGTATTTGGAGAACATGGTGCCGACCACTTTAAGGTCGCCGCTGTCAGTAATCCACATAGCCCACCAATAGCCCTTCGAGACCGAGACATCGCGTATGCCGTCCGCCACACGGACAGGAGAGTAGACATAGTCGTTATAGACATTGCTCCCGAGCAGTCCGTCGCAGTTCGAGCCCCAGCCCAGCAGGGTGCCGTCGGTGAGAATGGCCATGCTTGTGGTATATCCGGCAGCCGCTGTACGCACGCCGGATGTACGTATCCTGACAGGGCGCATTCTGTCGTTGTCGGTGCCGTCGCCTGTCTGTCCGTTTCCGCCGAAGCCCCAGCACCACAGTGAGCCGTCGGTGCCGACAGCCACGGAGCAATCGCCACCCTGCGAGGCTGAACGCATGCCGGAGGCTAAACGAACCGGGCGCAGTCTGTTTATACGGGAGCCGTCGCCAAGGTAGCCGTCGCGGTTATATCCCCAGCCCCAGAGCGCGCCGTCGGTTCCGACAGCCAAGATACGGCTGCTTCCGCAGGAAACGTCCCTGATGCCTGACATCAGCACATGCGGATTGGGATTGTTGGCAGTGGTGCCGTCGCCGAGTTTGCCGTTCTTGTTATTACCCCACACCCACAGTGAGCCATCCTGACCGATAGCCATGGAAACGCCGCCTGCAGCAGCTACATACTTCATGCCGGTCATGATTTTCTTAGGCGTGTAACGATTCTGAAAAGTCCCGTCGCCGAGCTGTCCGCTCTTGTTGGAACCCCACGACCATACGGAGCCGTCGTTGCAGAGAGCGAGAGAGTGAGAGCCGCCGGCAGCCATCTGCCTGACGTTGTTCATAACCTTGACCGGTGTGGTGCGCGTGGTAGTGGTACCGTCGCCGAGCTGACCGCGTTCATTCTTGCCGAAGGCCCACAGTGAGCCGTCAGTCTTGAGTACGAGACCGAAGTCCCATCCGGCCGCGCAGGCTTTCTTGTCACCGGCCCGGGCGACAGGCGCCAGCAGCACGAGCAGAAATAGGAGACATATGATGCGGATATTCTTCATTATGGAGGGTACGTTAGTTGCTACAATGTTGTTGAAATATCGCTTGCAGGGACGCACCAAGGTGCGTCTGCTTCGAGCCGTGGTTTTCGGACGCACCAGGGTGCGTCCCTACAAGCGTTAGATGATGCATCTCTGAGCGGGGGCTATATTTAGAAGGGTTCGCCAACCATGCGGAGCTCGCCGTCGGTGGTGATCCAGAGGGAAATCATGTATCCGCAGGCCACGGACCGGACTCCGTCGTCGACCTTTACGGGGATGTGGCTGTCGGACTTTGTGCCGTTGCCGAGCTGGCCGTACTCGTTCCAGCCCCAGGCCCATAGGGAGCCGTCGGTCTTGATGGCCATGGCGTGACGGTTGCCGGCGCAGATGTCGCTGACGCCGCTCATGATCTGACGGGCTTCGGAGGGGTCGTATCGATATTCGGTAGTGCCGTCGCCGAGCTGGCCGTTGCGATTGGTTCCCCACGTCAACAGAGTGCCGTCATTGCGGAGCACCATGTTGATGTTGTTCTGGGTCGAGGCTTTCCTGACGCCGTCCATCAGCTTCCTGGGCTGCGCGATGCCAGGAGCCATGAGCCACAGGGAGCCGTCCCGGCATACGACCAGGGTCTCGTCACCGCCACCCGACACGTGGCTGACACCCGACATCACTTTGGTGGGCCGCAGGCAGTCGCCATGCGTGCCGGTGCATATCTGGCCGTGGGAGTTGTTGCCCCACGCCCACAGGTTGCCGTTGCGGTCTATGGCCATGGAATGCTGACCGCCGACCTGCACGTACTTGATGTTGTCGAGGATTTTCACGGGCACCTTGCTGTTGACCTTCTTGGTGCCGAGGCCGAGGTTGCCGTAACGGTCCTCGCCCCAGGCCCACAGGGAGCCGTCCTGCTTGACGGCCATGGAGGTGTTATCGCAGGCGGAGACTTGCACCACGCCGTCCATGATTTTCACGGGCGTCTTCTGCCAGTCGGTGGTGCCGTCACCGAGCTGGCCGTCGGTGTTGCGGCCGAAGGCCCACAGGGAGCCGTCGGTCTTGAGGACGAGGGCATGGCCGGAGCCTACGGCCACGGCTTTCTTGTCGCCGGCGCGAAGCATCAGGGGTGCCAGCAGGGCGAGAAGCAAAAGTATTGCAGATTGTTTCATATAAGCTAAGTGAGTTCTAAAAATTAGTTTATACTTGTTTGTGAGAATTTTCAAAATCAGGGTTATGTAATTTTTCTTATTTATTTCTCCTTAAATGGCTTGCCAACCATGCGCAGCTCGCCGTCGCGTGTAATCCAGGCGGACAGATCGACACCACAGGCCACGGCACGCACATTATCTTCAATCTTTACGGGTGTAAAATGGTCGTTGGTGGTGCCGTCGCCAAGCTGACCGACCTCATTACTGCCCCATGCCCATAATGAGCCGTCGTTGCGCACGGCCATGCCATGGTACAGGCCGGAGGAAATGTCGGTTACATCCGTCATAATCCTTAATGCCTGCTCATGGGAATAACGCTTGTCAGTGGTACCGTCGCCCAGTTCACCGTGGGAATTAAGCCCCCATGTCCACAGGCTGCCGTCGCGACGCAGTGCAAGATTGGGGCCATTGCAGGAAACCTTGACTACGTTATCCATGATTTTGCGGGGATTGCGGTAGTCGTACATGATTTTATACAGCGACCCGTCCTCGCATACAATCAGTGCATCGCCGGGCGTTGTAACGGACACATCCCTCACACCCGACATAACCTTGACCGGAGAGAGAAAATCCACCTGGTCTTCGTTGTCATAACCATTCCAGCAAGTACCCCAGGCCCAAAGACCGCCATTGCGGTCAATGGCATAGGCATGTAGCCATCCTGCGGCAGCTTTACGCACATTGTCCATTATCTTCACCGGGGAGTGGCGTTCGGTTTTTGTGCCGTCGCCCAAAGAGGCGAAATCATTCTCGCCCCAGGCCCAAAGGGAACCGTCGGATTTGACCGCCATGGAGACACAACCTTGTGCCGAAATCTGAACCACATTGTTGAGAATGTTCACCGGCTCAAAGCGGTCGGTCGTGGTGCCGTCGCCAAGCTGTCCGTTTCCATTTCTGCCGAAAGTCCATAGAGAGCCATCCTGCTTAAGCACAAGGGCATGCCAGTTTCCCACCGCCACATCCTTCTTGTCGCCGGCGCGAAGCATCAGGGGTGCCAGCAGGGCGAGGAGCAAAAGTATTACAGATTTTTTCATCTCCGATTTTTTTGATTTGAGAAATGAGGGTTATTCTTCTCATAAGGGTTTGCCGACCATGCGGAGCTCGCCGTCCGCCGTAATCCAGGCGGAAACGGTAAAGCCGCAGGAGACCGAGCGCACATTGCCTTCAATCCTGACGGGCCGAAGGCGGTCGGTGGTGGTACCGTCGCCGAGCTGGCTGTACCGATTTCCACCCCAGGCCCACAGAGAGCAATCCTCGCAGATTGCCATGGAGTGCTGTCTGCCATTAGAAATATCCTTCACACCGCTCATGACCTGCATCGCCTCTTTCGCAGAATATATGCTATTTGTTGTGCCGTCGCCTAACTGCCCGTGTATATTGCTTCCCCACATCCACAGGGTTCCGTCATTGCGAAGCACCATATTGGAACCGAGGCAAGACACCTTGCGCACACCATCCATTATCTTCCTCGGAGCAGAGGGCTTGAAATAGATTCCCGTCTCATAGAGGGAGCCATCCTCGCACAGAATCAGAGCCGCACCGTCGCCACCCGATACCTCTTTGACACCCGTCATAATCTTTACCGGGGTAAGACGGTCAGTGGTGGTGCCGTCGCCGAGCTGACTGTCCTCATTCTCACCCCAGCCCCATAAGACGCCGTTGCGGTCTACGGCAAACGACTGACGGGTGCCCACACAGGCCATCCGCACATTATCCATGACTTTTACCGGCGAAAAACGGGCCTCATTACTTCCGTCGCCGAGAGTGCCGTAATCGTTGGCACCCCATGCCCAGAGAGAACCGTCGGATTTTACCGCCATAGACTTATCATCCTGAGCGGAAATCTGCACCACGTCATCCATGATTTTCACCGGATTCCCGCACCGCTGATAGGTACCGTCGCCAATCTGACCGTGAGAATTGCGCCCGAAGGCCCATAGCGAGCCATCCTGACGAAGCACCAGGACATGGTTGTTCCCCACCGCCACATCCTTCTTGTCGCCGGCGCGAAGCATCAGGGGGGCCAGCAGGGCGAGGAGCAAAAGTATTGCAGATTGTTGCATATACGATGATTCTGAATTTTTTGATTTGAGAAATGAGGGTTATTCTTCGCGTAAAGGTTTGCCGACCACGCGGAGGTTGCCGTCGCGGGTTATCCATACGGAAATGAGATTGCCGCAAGCGACCGAGAGCACGTTGTCATCGACCTTGACGGGCGCGAGGCGATTGGTCGTGGTACCGTCGCCGAGCTGACCCCAGTTGTTCTGGCCCCAGGCCCACAGGGTCCCGTCGTTGCGTACTGCCATGCCGGAGCATCCGGCGGAGGAAATATCGCTTACATCGCTTAGGATCTGTCGGGCATCCTCCGCATATCTGTTGATTTCGGTATCGCCGGTGCCAAGCTGGCCGTAAGTGTTGCTCGACCCCCAGGTCCACACGGTGCCGTCGTCGCGAAGCACCATATAGAAGCCGGGGCAGCAGGCCTTGCGCACTCCGTCCATAATCTTTTTCGGCTGCTTCAGGCCCGGCCCGAGTTCATACAACGAGCCGTCCTGAGCCACCACCAGGGCACTGCTCTGGCCGCCGGACACATCCCTGACGCCGCTCATCACCTTTACGGGACTCAGGCGCTGTGTCGTGGTGCCGTCGCCCAACTGGCCGAAGTCATTATCGCCCCATGCCCACAGATTGCCGTCGCGGTCGATGGCGAAGGACTGGTGACGGCCCGCACGTGCCAGGCGCACATTATCCATGATTTTCACCGGCTGGCGCACACCGGTGTAGCAGGTGGATCCGTTTCCGAGCTGACCGTCGTCGTTCTGCCCCCATGCCCAGAGCGAGCCGTCGGCCCTGACAGCCATCGAGGTCTCATTCTGAGCCGAAATCTGAACCACGTCGTCCATAATCTTTATCGGTTCGGGAGAGCTGTCGACATCGCCGCCGACACCGAGCGCGCCCGAGAAGTTGCGGCCGAAGCTCCACAGGGTGCCGTCCTGCTTGAGCACAAGCGCATGGAAGCTGCCGGCGGCCACGGCCTTCTTGTCGCCGCCGCGGAGCAGGGCGGGACATAGGAGGGTGAGAAGAAGAAACAGAATGTATGTGCGGGTAGTTGTCATGTGTTTTGACGTAATTAATTTAGTCGCCTGTTATGTTGCCTGTTATTTTGAGTTCGCCTGCCGGGGTAATCCAGAGGGAGACGAGGCCGCCAGCGGCGAAGTCGCCGACCTTGGCGGCTATGCGCACCGGGCAAAGCTGGTCGTCGAGGTTTCCGATGCCAAGTTGGCCCCCGTTGTTTTCGCCCCAGCCCCAGAGGCTGCCGTCGTTGCGCCTGACAAGCGAGTAATTACTTCCGGCGCAGGCTTCGTCCACGCCGTCCATGATTTTCACTGGCGTATGCTGCCTGTCGGTGGTGCCGGTGCCAAGCTGGCCGTACCTGTTCTCGCCCCAGGCCATCAGCCGCCCGTCGGCCATCACCACGAGGATATGATCTTGGCCGGCCGAGACCTGCCTTACGCCTGTCATCACGCGGACGGGCATATTGCGGTCGACGGCTGTGCCGTCGCCGAGCTGACCGTAGTAGTTCCAGCCCCAGGCCCAAAGCGTACCGTCGTTGCCCACGGCCAGGGCGTGACCGTGCCCGGCGTCGATGCTGCTGATGCCGTCCATGATTTTTTGAGGCCGCAGGCGGGGCGTGTTGGTGCCGTCGCCGAGCTCGCCACAGAAAGTGCCGCCCCAGGTCCATAAGGTGCCGTCTTCGAGCAGCGCCATGGAGAAGTAGCTCCCGGCGGACATATCCATTACGTGGTCAAGCACCTTGACCGGCTTGCGGCGGAACTGTGTAGTGCCGTCGCCGAGCTGGCCCCTGTCGTTGGCACCGAAGGCCCACAGGGAGCCGTCCTGCTTGAGCACCAGGCAGAACATGCTGCCCGAGGCCACGGCCTTCTTGTCACCGGCGCGGAGCAGGGTGGGACATAGGAGGGTGAGAAGAAGAATCAGAATATATGTGCGGATGGTTGCCATGTGTTTTGACGTAATTAATTTAGTCTATGTTCTATGTAGCCTGTTACTTTTAGTTCGCCTGCCGGGGTAATCCAGAGGGAGAAGCCTTCGCCGGCGGCGAAGGCACCCACCTTGTCGGCTATGCGCACCGGGCGAAGCTGGTCGTCGCGATTTCCGAGGCCAAGTTGGCCATCGCTGTTGTCCCCCATGCCCCAGAGGCTGCCGTCGTTGCTCCTGACAAGCGAGTGGCGATGTCCGGCGCAGGCTTCGGCCACGCCGTCCATGATTTTCACGGGCGTATTCTGCCAGCCCCGGTTGGTAGTGCCGGTGCCAAGCTGACCCCAAATGTTCTCGCCCCAGGCCATCAGACTCCCGTCAGCCATCACCGCGAGGATATGTGCTTGGCCTACCGAGACCTGCCTGACGTCGTCCAGCATCTTGACAGGCGACCCCAGGGGGAGCTTGTCTGTATATTCGCTGACGTCGTCTCCCCAGACCCACAGCGAACCGTCGGTCTTTACTGCGGCAGCACAGTAGGAACCGGCCGAGACCTGCCTCACGCCTGTCATCACGCGGACGGGCACATTGATACAGCTGCCGGAGCCGTCGAGCAGGCCATAGCCATTCCCGCCCCAGGCCCAAAGAGTGCCGTCGTTGCCCACGGCCAGGGCATGAGCGAACCCGGCGGCGATGTCGCTGATGCCGTCCATGATTTTTTGAGGCCGCAGGCGGGACGTGTTGGTGCCGTCGCCGAGCTGACCATTGTTGTTGTAGCCCCAGGTCCACAAGGTGCCGTCTTCGAGCAGCGCCATGGAGAAGCCGCCCCCGGCGGACATTTGCCTTACGTGGTCAAGCACCTTGACCGGCCGGCTGCGGAACTGTGTAGTGCCGTCGCCGAGCTGGCCGCAGTAGTTGTCGCCGAAAGCCCACAGGGAACCGTCCTGCTTGAGCACCAGGCAGAACTGGAAGCCTGCGGCCACGGCTTTCTTGTCGCCGGCGCGGAGAAGCGAGGGGGCGGCGAAAACGAAAAGCGCAAGCATGAGAAGATGCAGGCAGTGGTTCTTTTTCATCTTAGTGCGATATTTGCTGCAAATATACGCATTTTTTGTCAGTGCGGGCAAGCCGAGAAAGAGTTTATGGACGAACCCTGCGGGTAATTTGGTGAGCCATAGGGGTTTATGTACGGGCCAATCGGTGGCAAAGCGACAAAGAGCGTTTTTGCAAGTCATTGACAGACAATAACTTGCATAAGTTGTTAACATTTAAACATATTTAATAGATGATTTAACCGGCGATTGAAAAAATTTTTGTTACTTTGCACATTAATTCTTATAGCTCTTTTGCTTATGGGAAAAATCATGGCAATAGCCAACCAGAAAGGTGGGGTGGGCAAGACCACGACGGCCTTCAACCTCGGCTCGTGCATGGCCCAGTCCGGGGTCAGGGTTCTGCTCATCGACGCCGACCCGCAGGCCAACGCCACGTCGGGCCTGGGTGTGGACCCCCGCGCCGTCAAGGCCGGCATCTACGAGTGCCTGGTCGACGGATTCCCGGTGGCCGAGGCCATCCAGCCCACGTGCGTGGAAGGCCTCGACCTGCTCAGCGCCTCCATCGACCTGGTGGGCGCCGAGATGGAGCTGGTCAACCGCCCACACCGCGAGCGTGTGCTGGCCGGCATGGTAGAATCGGTTCGCGACCGCTATGACTATGTGCTCATCGACTGCAGCCCGTCGCTGGGCTTCATCACCATCAACGCCCTGACGGCCGCCGACTCCGTGCTCATCCCCGTGCAGGCCGAGTACTTCGCCCTGGAGGGCATCACCCAGCTGCTCAACACCATCCGCATCATCAAGAGCCGCCTCAAGCCGGCCCTGGAGATCGAGGGCTTCCTGCTGACGATGTACGACGCCCGCCTGCGGCTGGCCAACAGCATCTACGAGGAGCTCAAGAGCCACTTCGGCGACATGGTGTTCAACACCGTCATCCCCCGCAACATCAAGCTCAGCGAGAGCCCCAGCCACGGCCTGCCGGTGATACTCTACGACCCCGACTCGCGCGGCGCCATCGCCTACCAGTCCCTCGCCGCCGAGCTGCTCGACAAGCACCGCCGCGCCCAAACCGTTAAGACCACCGACCGATGACACAGAAAAGAAGCGCCCTGGGACGCGGCCTCGACTCGATGTTCCCCGCCCGCGAGATACAGACGGAGGGCTCCACGGCCATCAACGAGATCCGGGTGGCCGACATACAGCCCAACCCGGACCAGCCGCGCACCATCTTCGACCAGGAGGCCCTGGAGGAGCTATCGGCCTCGATCGGCGAGCTGGGCATCATCCAGCCGCTGTCGCTGCGCCTGCTGCCCGACGGCACATACCAGATCATAGCGGGCGAACGGCGCTGGCGCGCCGCCCGCATGGCCGGCCTGCAGACGGTGCCTGCATACGTGCGCACGGCCTCCGACGCCGAGCTCACCGAGATGGCCCTGATCGAGAACATACAGCGCGAGGACCTCAACGCCATCGAGGTGGCCCTGGCGCTGCGCAAGCTCATCGACACCTACTCGCTGACGCAGGAGCGCCTGGCCGAACGCCTGGGCAAGAAGCGAGCCACCATCGCCAACCACCTGCGCCTGCTGCGCCTGCCGGCCGAGATACAGCTCGGCCTGCGCGACCGCCGCATAGACATGGGCCACGCCCGCGCCCTGCTCGGCGTAGACGACCCCAAGGTGCAACTCCGCCTATACAACATGATACTGCGCGAGGGCGCCTCGGTGCGCCAGGTCGAGGAGATGGCCCGCCGCAGCCGCGAGCAGAAAGCCGAGTGCGGGGGGCCGAGTGCCGAGAGACCCAAGGCGGCAGCCAGGCCCCAGGCCGACTACGACGCCTTCCGCCGCGAACTCTCGGCAGTCTTCCCCGTGAACGTCAAATTCGCCCGCCGCGACGACGGCCGAGGCTCCATAACACTCCGCTTCGACAACGACGACGAGCTCCAGCAGCTCGTGGCCCTGTTCGACAAACTCCGCCGATGACCAGCCACACAAGGCATAACAACCCCGTCGACCTGCCCACACGGCTGCTATGCGCACTGCTGTGCGTGCTGCTGACCGCCCCCTGGGGCCGGCTGCCCGCCAGCGCCGCCGCACAGACTCCCGAAGAGCATACCGACACCATAATCGACGCCCGCTTGCTCGTGCCCGTCAGCATGAGCCCGGGCGAGGGCCTGGAACCGGTCGACACGCTCGTCACCACCGAAGGCGACTCCATCCTCAACGTGGTCGTGGCCAAGGACTCCCCCTACGGCATGGACGGCGAGCGCATCTTCAACCCCAGTCCCTCGCGTGCCACCTGGCTCTCGGCTCTCTTTCCCGGCCTGGGACAGGTCTACAACCGCCGATACTGGAAGCTGCCGATCATCATCGGCGGCTTCATGGGCCTCGGATACGCCACCAACTGGAACAACAACCAGTACCAGGACTACTCCCAGGGATACCGCGACCTGCTCGACAACGACCCCAACACGAACTCGTACATGAACTTCTTCCCGCCGACCACCTCGGAGGGAGACCTCGACAAGTCGTGGCTGCAGCAGACGCTCAAGAGCCGCAAGGACTACTACCGCCGCAACCGCGACCTGTGCATAATCTGCATCGTGGGCCTCTACCTGCTCTGCATGGTCGACTCCTACGTCGACGCCTCCATGGCCCACTTCGACCTCTCCCCGGACCTGTCGCTGGACGTCCAGCCTGCCATCTACGTCGAGCCCTCGGCAGGGAAACCCGCAATCGGCCTCAACTGGGCCATAAACTTCTGAACCGACTCACCTCAAAAAACCGAACCGCATGAAACGCCTCCATAGACGCCTGCTCACGATTGCCGCTGCCGCCCTGCTGCTGCCCGGCATCGCCCCGGCTGCCCCCAGGCAGAAGACGGTCGTGGACATCTCCCGCACCATCAGCGACGAGTCCATCATCTTCCCCGAATCATTCGAGACCAACACCCAGAAACTCCTCGAAGGCTGGTACATGAAGAACTACACGGCCACCGACGACCGCTACTCCAAGCTGCCGGACGTGCCCGTGAGCGACGAAGTGCTCATCAAGCGCCTTCAGGCCATCCCGGCCGTAGTCGAGCTTCCCTACAACCCCATCGTGCGCAAGTACATAGAGCGCTACACCAAGGGGGGCCGCGCCCAGGTGGCCGCCATGCTCGGCCTGAGCAACTACTATATGCCCATCTTCGAGCAGGCGCTCGAGCAGGAGGGCCTGCCGCTGGAGCTCAAGTATCTGCCCATCATCGAGAGCGCCCTCGACCCCAACGCCGTATCGCGCTCCGGAGCCGCCGGCCTGTGGCAGTTCATCCTCTCCGCCGCCAAGGGCCTCGGCCTGGAGGTCAACTCCCTCGTGGACGAGCGCCGCGACCCCTACCTCTCATCCTCCACCGCCGCCCGATTCCTCAAGGACCTCTACGCCACCTACGGCGACTGGAGCCTCGTCATCGCCGCCTACAACTGCGGCCCCGGCACCGTCAACAAGGCCATCCGCCGCGCCGGCGGAGACCCCAGGAGCCATAACTTCTGGACAATATACAACTACCTGCCCGCCGAGACACGCGGCTACGTGCCCGCCTTCATCGCCGCCACGTACGTCATGAACTACTACCGCGACCACAACATCTCGCCGGTGCTTGCCACCAAGCCGCTCGTAACCGACACCGTGGGCGTGACGCAGCGAGTGCACTTCGACCAGATCTCGCACGTGCTCAACATCCCCGTCGAGGAGCTGCGAGTGCTCAACCCGCAGTTCCGCAAGGACATCATACCGGGCCGTCCCGACGCCCCCTACTTCCTCATCCTCCCCTCGCAACAGATCCACGCCTACATCCTCAGCGAGGGAGACATCCTGGCCTACAACGCGGACCAGTACAAGCGCATGGAGACGGCCACCACGGGAGTCCAGTCCACCGACGACGCCATAGTGCCGCCGACGGCCGAGGAGACCGCTTTCGAGCAGGACCTGGCGCAGGTACAGTCGGCCACGCCCGCCTCCGCCCCCCAGGGCTCCAGGACCATCATCCACAAGGTGCAGCCGCAGGAGAGCATCGCCAGCATAGCCGCCCGCTACAACGTGCAGCCGGAGCAAATCAAGGAATGGAACTCCTTGCGCCGCAACAGCATCCGTACCGGACAGCAGCTGCGCATCATCACCGGCGGCCAGCCCGTAGTGGCCCAGAACACCAAGCCGGCGCCCAGCCAGCCGCAGGAGGGCGTGGCCCAGGGCCGCAGCCGTCATGCCCAGCCCGAGGCCGCACAGCCCGTAGCCCGGCAGACCCCCGCGCCTAAGGCAGCTAAGGCATCGCAACAGACCGCCCATGCAGAGTCCGCCCCCACGGCCCGTCGCGCCAAGGGCAAGAAGACCGCCGAAGAGCAGACCGCCCAGCGCACCGGCAAGAAGGGCAAGAAGAACAAGGAGCGCGCCAGGAAGACGCCGCCCAAACCCACCAGCGTGAACGTCCGCAACGGCGATTCCCTGGAGCGCATCGCCAAGCGCGAAGGCACCACCGTGGAGGCCCTCAAGAAGGCCAACAACCTCTCCGGCGACAATCCCGTGATCCAGCCGGGCCAGAAGCTGAAGATGCCCAAAAACGCCAAGGGCGCCAAGGCCGAACCGGCCTCCGCCAAGAAATCAAAGAAAGGCAAGAAGGGCGCCGACGCCACCCCCTCCAAGAAATCAAAGAAGGGCAAGAAGAAGCGCTAATCCGCCTCCGCCCATACCCTTTACCGCGCCGGACCGACGAGCACCCAGCTCCCGCTCCGGCGCTTTTTTGCATGGTTCCCTGCCCTGCCAGTCCTGTGAGAGGCAGGAATAAAAAATATGTCCATCCGCATTTGCGCCACTATGCGAATCTGCGGACAACCGGCAATCAAAAAGGGGCCGCGCAAAGCATGCGCAGCCCCCGTCAATCAGGTTTATCGAAGTAATTGTTATGAAGTTTCCTCTGTGGAGGCCAGGCGGTCCTTCTCTGTGCGCGACAGGCGTATGCGGCGCAGCAGCAGCATCATGCCCACGTACAGGGCTATGTCGACCACCAGCACGTAGGTGATGTTGATGTACTCGGCCAGCATGCAGTCGACCACAATGAAGAACACCGATATGAGCAGTATCAGCATCATGGTCTGGCGGTGTGGCAGACCTGCGGCCATCATGGCGTGATGCAGGTGACGTCGGTCGGGCATGAAGGGGTTGTGGCGCAGGCTCAGCCGCACGATGAACACGCGCACCACGTCGAAGCATGGCACCAGCAGCGGCGCGAAGGCCAGCACGAACCGGTTGATGTTGGGGAAGGGGCCGACCGTGACCGGCAGGTGCAGGGCGCGGAAGGCCAGGCACGTCAGGATGAACCCGAGCGTGAGGCTGCCGGTATCGCCCATGAAGATCTTCTTGTACTTGGCGGCGTCGCCGAACACATTATAATAAAAGAACGAGAGCACCACTCCCATGGTGGCCAGGGCTATCATGGCGCAGTCGTAGACACCGTGTATGTAGAAGATGGCGGCGAAGAATCCGAGGGCTATCGCCGACAGGCCGGAGGCGAGACCGTCGATGCCGTCGATTAGGTTGACGGCGTTGATTATCAGCACCACGGTCATGATGGTCATGAGCCAGGTGACCCCGCAAGGCAGGGCATAAAGGCCGAAGAGGCCACCGAAGTTGTCGACACCCAGTCCGCCGGCCAGCAGCATCACCGCGCAGAAGACTTGCACGACGAACTTGGTGCGGTAGCGGACGCCCACCAGGTCGTCGCCCAGGCCCACTATGTATAGCATGAGCAGGGCGCAACCGCTGTAGAGCAGCGGCTGCGGATCGCGCAGGAAGACGTTGGGAATGGCTTCGTAGCCGAGCGAAAGGTTGACGGCTATGCTGAGCATCACCGAGAAGATGATGACGGGCACGAAAGCCATACCTCCCAGGCGTGGCACGTGCCCCTTGTGGATCTTGCGGCCGCCGACTTCGTCGAAGAGGTTCTTGCTGAAGGCCACGTGGAGTATGCGAGGTATCAGCAGGCCTGTCGCCAGCAGGCAGACCAGGAAGATCGCCGCAGAGTTTGACATCCAGTATTCGTAAAAGAACCTTTCCATAATTCAGCTTTAAAGGCACAGCTTACCCGCCCCGGCCGTGCCGGAGATATGCGCTCCGCATGTCGGGCGCGTGTAGGCGACCGTCAGCGGGCGACGGGAAGAGGTGTGGAATTTCCTCATGTCTGCGCTTGCTTTCTTCTTTATTTTATGGCTTTTTATCCGCTTCCTGTAGTAAAAACGGGGATCCCCGAGGCCACAGTGGCAGGATGGCGTGGACAAAGAACTCACCTTGCGAATAAAATGCCCGTTCCCTAATTCTATTATTTCGCAAAGGTAGCACTTTTTTCCGACACCATCGCAATCCGCTTCGGTCCTATTCACTTTTTTTATACTTTCGTTGGTTGAGAGTTGAGAGTTACACATCGAAGACGTGCTCTCTCAGCCATAAACACCTCAACTCTCAACTTTTTTCACTAATTTTGCAAAATATTTGGGACGATGTGCCCCGAAAGTTGTTGTGGTGTATATATAATGTGCATTGCAATGACTATGAAAGATAACGACAATAACGAAATGAAGACATTCGCCGAGCTGGGCGTGGAGCCTAAGCTGCTGCAAGCGATACAGGAGATGGGCTTCGAGCTGCCCATGCCCATCCAGGAGATGGTGATACCGCATCTGCTCAACAAGGAGGGCGATGTGGTGGGCCTGGCACAGACGGGCACAGGCAAGACGGCCGCCTTCGGTCTGCCGGTGCTTCAGCGCATCGACGTGGACCGCGAAGTGCCGCAGGCACTCATCATCGCCCCCACCCGCGAGCTCTGCCTCCAGATAGCCGGCGACCTGGCCGACTTCGCAAAGTACATCGAGGGCCTCCGCATACTCCCCGTCTACGGCGGCTCCAGCATCGAGAGCCAGATCAAGGCCCTCCGCCGCGGAGTGCAGGTCATCGTCGCCACCCCCGGCCGTCTCATCGACCTCATCAACCGCAAGGTCGTAGACCTCCACGACGTCCATACCGTGATTCTCGACGAGGCCGACGAGATGCTCAACATGGGCTTCCTCGACGACATCAAGGAAATCCTGACGCACGTGCCCGTGGAGCGCAAGATGCTCATGTTCTCGGCCACCATGCCCAAGGAAATCGCCGAAATCGCCAAAAACTTCATGCACGACCCAGTGGAGTTCGTGGCCGGACAGCGCAACGAGGGCGCCAAGAACGTGCGACACATCTATTATATGGTCAAGGCGCACGACAAGTACCTGGCCCTCAAGCGCGTGGCCGACAACAACCCGGACATATACGGCATCATCTTCTGCCGCACCCGCAAGGAGACGCAGGAGGTGGCCGACAAGCTCATCGCCGACGGCTACAACGCCGACTGTCTGCACGGAGACCTCAGCCAGGCCCAGCGCGACATGGCCATGCGCAAGTTCCGCGACCACGTCACCCAGCTGCTGGTGGCCACCGACGTCGCCGCACGCGGCCTGGACGTCGACGACCTCACGCACGTCATCAACTACGGCCTGCCCGAGGACACCGCCGTCTACACCCACCGCTCGGGGCGCACCGGACGCGCCGGCAAGACGGGCGTCAGCGTCGCCATCATACACTCCCGCGAGAAGGGCCGCCTCCGCGAGATCGAGAAGAAGATCGGCAAGGAGTTCGAGTACCGCAAGGTGCCCACACCCGAACACATCATCGAGAAGCAGCTCTACAACCTGGCCGACCGCCTGGAGCGCGTCGAAGTCAACGAGTCCGAGATCGCCAAGTACCTGCCCGGCGTCAGCAAAAAGCTCGAATGGCTCAGCGGCGAGGACCTGCTCAAACGCCTTCTCTCGCTGGAGTTCAACCGCCTGCTTGCCTACTACCAGAATATGCCCGACATCGACCTCAACGCCAACGATAAGGGCGAAAAAGGAGACAAGAAAGCCAAGCGCGATCGCGACGACCGCTCCGCCGAGCGCGGCATGGAGCGCATCTACGTCAATGTCGGCAAGCGCCAGGGCTTCTACCCCGGCAACCTCATGGAGATTGTCAACTCCAACGTCGAAGGCTCCAAGCCCGACATCGGCCGCATAGACCTGCTGCCCGATTACACCCTCTTCGACGTGCGCCAGGCCGACGCCCGCCGCGTCATCGGCGCACTCAAGGGCGCCGACTTCTTCGGACACCGCCTGTACGCCGAGCAGGCACAGGCCGACAAGGACTACGGCCCGCGCACGGCCAAGGGCGGACAGGGCAAGATGGGACCCAAGCCACTCAAGGGAAAGAAGAAGAAAGAGAAGAAAGAATTCAAGCCAAAGGCCGAAGTCCTGCTCGGAGCCCCCGAGAAGAAGAAGAAAAAGAAAGAGAAGAAAGCCGCCAAGGAGCCAAAATACAACGGCAACTACGACATTTTCATCAAGAAAAAGAAATGAGACTCCCCTCCATAGCCCTCAGCCTCGTGGCGTTGCTGCTGGTGGCCATCGTGTCGGGGGCGGCTGGCGCACAGGTCCCGACAGAGCCGGTCGACACCGTAGTCGCCGCAGACACCGTGGCCGAAGAGGTATCGGCCGTCGATTTCGACGACGCCATGGCCTTCGACGACGCCACACCGGCCGTATCGCTCGACTCCCTGCGCAGCCTCTACCCCGGCCTGCCCGCCGCCGTGGCCTTCGCGGCCCTGCCCGACTCCGTCATGCCCCTGCTGCCACAGTCCGTGCGCCTCGACATGCTCGACTACGCCAAGGAGGGACAGCATAAGGTCCTAGCCAACGCCCTGCGCGGCAACTCATGGCTCGACTCGCTCGGCACCAACCTGGTGCAGGTGCGCCTCACCGGCGTCAGCAACGTCCAGGTGGGTGTCTACCACGGAGGCAAGGGTATCGTGGCCATGAACTACTCCATCACCCCCCAGGATGCCGCCGCCGACTCCCAGCTCCTGTTCTATACCGACGCCATGCAACCCGTGCCCGTAGGCAAAGTCTTCCGCGTCCCCGGCTCCGAGGACCTGCTGAACGTGCCCAAGGGCGCCAAGGTCAAGGCAAAAGAGATAGCCGCCGCCATTCCCTTCCCCACCGTCCGTTACATCCTCGACCCCGCCGCCGGCACAATCACCGCCATCCCGACGGTGCAGGCCGCCATGACCCTCGAGGACTTCGATACCATAAAACCATACCTGCGCCCCGCCATCACCTACCGCTGGAACGGCAAGCGCTTCGAAAAAGAAAAAGACAGTTGAGAGCTGAGATACACTTGCCAACCCGTGGCTTCGCCATCTCTCAGCCCTCAGCTAAACGCTCAACACCATGTCCGATAAAGTCCGCGTACGCTTCGCTCCCTCACCCACGGGCCCGCTCCACATCGGCGGCGTCCGCACCGCTCTCTACAACTACCTCTTCGCCCGCCACTTCGGCGGCCAGATGATCCTGCGCATCGAAGACACCGACAGCCGCCGCTTCGTGCCCGGCGCCGAACAGTACATCATCGAGGCCATGGACTGGCTCGGTATCCGCTTCGACGAGGGCGTGGCCAACGGCGGCCCGCACACGCCCTACCGCCAGAGCGAACGCCGCGACATATACCGCAAATACGCCAGGCAGCTCATAGACGACGGCCGCGCCTACATAGCCTTCGACACCCCCGAGGAGCTCGACGCCGCCCGCGCCGCAACCCCCAACTTCCAATACGACGCCTCCACGCGCATGGGCATGACCAACTCCCTGACCCTCAGCGAAGAGGAAGTCCGCGAGCGCATCGGTCGCGGCGACCAGTACGTGGTCCGCATCAAGATAGAGCCGGGCCAGGACGTCGTGGTCGACGACCTGGTGCGCGGCAAGGTGACCATCAACTCCTCCATTCTCGACGACAAGGTGCTTTACAAGAGCGCCGACGACCTGCCCACCTACCACCTGGCCAACATCGTCGACGACCATCTCATGGAAGTCACGCACGTAATCCGCGGCGAGGAATGGCTCCCTTCCGCCCCGCTGCACGTGCTCCTCTACCGTGCCCTCGGCTGGGAGGACACCATGCCCCGCTTCGCCCACCTGCCCCTGCTGCTCAAGCCCGTCGGCAACGGCAAGCTCTCCAAGCGCGACGGCGACAAGCTCGGCTTCCCCGTCTTCCCCCTCGAGTGGACCGACCCCAAGAGCGGAGAGAAATCCTCCGGATACCGCGAGCAGGGATACCTCCCCGAAGCCGTCGTCAACTTCCTCGCCCTGCTGGGCTGGAACCCCGGCGACGACTCCGAGCTCATGACCATGGACGAGCTCACCGACAAGTTCTCGCTGGAGCACTGCTCCAAGGCCGGCGCCAAGTTCGACTACAAGAAAGGCGTCTGGTTCAACCACGAATACCTCATGCGCAAGCCCAACGTCGAGCTGGCCGAGCTATTCGTCCCCCAGCTGCGCGAGCATGGCGTGGAGGCCGACCCCGAATACGTCGCCAAGGCCATGAGCCTGGTCAAGGGTCGTGCAAGCCTGCTTCCCGACCTGTGGAAAGAGGCCGACTTCTTCTTCGTCGCACCCTCCGAGTATGCCCCCAAGGACGTGAAAAAACGCTGGAAAGAGGGCATGGCCGACATCATGGAGGAACTGCTGACGGTGCTCGAGGGCATCGACGACATGACCTCCGCCAACGCCGAAAAGATCGTGCTCGACTGGATAGCCGAGAAGGGCTATCACCTGGGCAACGTCATGAACGCTTTCCGCCTCTGCGTGGTGGGCGCCTGCCGCGGCCCGCACATGTTCGACATCACCGAAATCATGCCCCGCGCCGAGGTGGCCGCGCGTGTACGACGCGCCATCGACGCCCTGGGACGATGAGCATCGGCCACCACATATCGCGCGCCTGGACTTCCGCGCTCTACAACTCCGGCATACGCCTCTACCGAGGCTGCGTCGACCTGGCCGCCACCCGCCCAGGCAAGGCCCGGCTCATGCACCGCGGGCACCGGCACGTCTGGCAATACCTTGACGACCACATCGAGAAGGGTGCACGCTACGTGTGGGTGCACACCTCCTCGCTCGGCGAGTTCGAACAGGGACGACCCCTGATGGAACGCATCCGGCGCGAACGACCCGACCTCAGGATTCTGCTCACTTTCTTCTCCCCCTCCGGCTACGAGGTGCGGCAGAACTGGCCCGGCGCCGATGCCGTCTGCTACCTGCCGTTCGACCTGCCAGGCTTCGCCGAGCGCTTCCTCGACAAGGTAAAGCCTGTGGCCGCAATCTTCGTCAAGTACGAGTTCTGGCGCAATTACCTGCTCGGCCTCGAGCGGCGTGGCGTGCCCACCTTCCTGGTCTCCGGCATCTTCCGCCCCGGACAGGTATTCTTCCGTCGCGGCGGCGAATGGTACCGCCGCCTGCTCCACTGCTTCACCCGCCTGATGGTGCAGGACGAGAACAGCCGCCGACTCCTCGCCGACATCGGCGTCGACAAAGTGAGCGTGTGCGGCGACACCCGCTTCGACCGCGTCACCGACATCCTCAACGCCCGGCGCCCGGTGCCCATCCTCGAACGCTTCACCGCCGGAGAGGAGACCGTATTCATCGCCGGCAGCTCCTGGCCTGCCGACGAGGCCGTCTACTTCCCCTGGCTGAAAGAGCACCCCGAGGTGAAAGCCATCATCGCGCCCCACGAATACGACTCCGAGCGTGTGCATCGCCTGCTCGACGCCTTCCCCGGACAGACCGTCAGCTGGACCCAGGCCAAGCTCTCCGAAAAGGCCCTCGACGGCAAGAGGGTGCTGATCATGGACTGCTTCGGGCTGCTGTCGGCGGCCTACCGCTACGGCGACATCGCCTACGTGGGGGGCGGCTTCGGCGCCGGCATACACAACATCAACGAAGCGGCCGTCTTCGGCATGCCCGTCCTCTTCGGCCCCAACCACGCAAAGTTCATCGAGGCCCGCGACCTCCTGAACTGCGGCGGCGCCTTCGCCGTCACCTCCCCTGCCGACTTCTCCCGCCTCGCCACCCCCCTCCTCGAAGAAGCACCCCGCTCAACCGCCGGAGGCGCTTCTGCCGCCTACATCCGCTCCAAGCTCGGAGCCACCGACCGCTGCTTCTCCCTCATCGCCCCATCCCTCCCCGACCTCCGAATAGGCCCCTGAAAGAACTGTGGGGGAAAGATATATGGACGATGAGAGGGAGGTGAGAAGCCGGATCATGAGGGCGATAAGGGGGAAGAATACGCGTCCGGAACTGGTGGTGAGGAAGTTTCTATTCGAGTGCGGGTTCAGGTATAGGGTGCACGACGGGCGGCTGCCGGGGAAGCCGGATATCGTGCTTAAGCGGTATCGAACGGTGGTGATGGTCAACGGCTGCTTCTGGCACGGGCACGTGGGGTGTGCGGCCGGACGGCTGCCGAAGTCGAACATAAGGTTCTGGGAAGAGAAGATACGGAGGAACAGGGAACGGGACGAACGGGTTAGAAAGGAACTGGAGGCTGCGGGGTGGCGCGTGTTCACGGTCTGGGAATGTGACCTGCGCAATAATGAGCGTCGTCTGCTGGTGTTGGGACGGCTGGCGGCGGAGATATGCGGGGCGTGGCCTAAGCCAAAGCAGCAAGAACAAGGGTATGGCACCCAGGAAGAACCGACGCAGATGGCAGCCGAACCGGAAGCGGAATATTGAGCGCCAGATAGGTTTCCCGGCCTTAATATATCAACCTTTATCCCAACTCCGCACATAGAGTATTGTGACACGTAGGCATGAAATAGGGAGGCCCGGCATCACTGTCGGGCCTCTCGATGTTGGAATATCAAAAATTGGGAATCGTGTGTCGCCGTTGTCAGCGTCAGCTGATTAGTCGGTGCGCGGTGTCGACGGTTTAGTCGATTTCTTCGTCAGCCTCGTAGCCGCCCATCTCGCGGATGGCGTTCTTGAGCATGACGTACTGCTTGAAGAGGTGGTTTACGGGCACCTCGTCGACGGTGTAGTCGTGCTGCGGGCTCTTGAGGAAGAAGCTGAGGAAGCGCTGTGTGCCCCAGCGTCCGGCACGTGCGGCCAGGTCGCTCAGCAGGACGAGGTCGAGGCAGAGGGGGGCGGCCAGGATGGAGTCGCGGCAGAGGAAGTTGATCTTGATCTGCATGGGGTAGTTCATCCAGCCGAAGATGTCGATGTTGTCCCAGCCTTCCTTGTTGTCGTTGCGGGGCGGGTAATAGTTGATGCGTACCTTGTGGTAGTATCCGTCGTGGTCGTTGCCTTCGCCGCCGCAGTTGACGCCGTAGAGGTCGGGCTGCTCGTCGGCCACGAGGATGGACTCGAGGGTTGAGAGCTTGGAGACTTCCTTGGTGCGGAAGTTGGCGGGTTCGTCGAGCACGAGGCCGTCACGGTTGCCGAGGATGTTGGTTGAGAACCAGCCGTTGAGGCCGAGGCAGCGTGTGCCGATGATGGGAGCGAAGCCGGACTTAACCAGTGTCTGGCCGGTCTTGAAGTCCTTGCCGGCGATGGGGAGCTTTGTCTGCTCGGCGAGTTCCCACATGGCGGGGATGTCGACGGTGGTGTTGGGAGCGCCCATGATGAAGGGTGCGCCTTCCTTGAGTGCGGCGTAGGCGTAGCACATGGAGGGTGCGATGTGCTCCTTGTCGTCGGCACGCATTGCCTTCTCGAGGGCCTCGAGGGTGTAATGCACGTCCTTGTCAACGGGTACGTACACTTCAGTGGAGGCGGCCCAGAGGACTACGACGCGCTCAACACCGGTGCGGGCCTTGAAGGCGCGGATGTCTTCGCGGATCTGCTCTGTCATGTCCCAGCGGTCGGCGGCCTTCTTGATGTTGTCTCCGTCGAGGCGCTTGGCGTAGTTGTGGTCGAAAGCTGCGGGCAGTGCCACGATCTGCTCGAGTTCGTCGCGGACGGGCTCGATGTCCTTTTCCTTAAGGACCTGGGCGTTCATGGCCGCCTGGTATGCGTTGACGGGATATACGTCCCATGCGCCGAAGATGATGTCGTTGAGGTCGGCCAGGGGGACGATGTCTTTATAGTGGAGATACTTCTTGTCGTTGCCGCGGCCCACGCGGATTTTGTCGTACTGGGTCATGGAGCCTACGGGCTTAGCCAGACCTTTGCGGGCCATGAGGACGCCGGTCATGAAGGTGGAGGTGACGGCTCCGAGGCCGACGACCATCACGCCGAGCTTTCCATTGGGTTTGGTTGCTTTCTGTGCCATTGTGGTATTGCAGTGTTTTGTCTTTTTCGTTTCTTGTTTCCGCGTAGCGGTAAATGCTTAAGCGGTGGGCGTTTTCGCCGCAAAGGATAGAATGGGCGAAATCACCTGCGGGCGCCGGTGGCAGGGGTATGGCTGCCGTGGCACAAGGGAGAGAGCCGCTTGGCGGAAATTCGCGTCAAAGGTATAACGAAAGTTTGAGAGCACAAAATGATTTTAAGGAAAAGTCACAGCCTCATTCGTTAAATATAGTGAATCAAGGCATAATTTAGTGAATAAATGTTAATATATTAATTTATTACCCTATTTTAGTTAAAACTATTTAATAAAACCCTTGGGGTCAAAAAGAACATTCTGAGGGGTGTGGAGAGGAGGGAGGGCATGAGGCGGCAGGACGCAGGAGGGCGCCTATATGGAAGCCGATGGAGCGGGACGATGGGCCGGATCAGGCACTTTCGAGAAAGGCGAGGGCGTCACCAAGGGAATGGATGATGTTGGGGTGGAGCTGGGCATCCTCGGCCTCGGTCCATCCTTTGCCCTTGAGCCAGAGGACCTGGCAGCCGATGCTCTCTGCCGGCACGATGTCCTTGCGGTAACTGTCGCCGATGACCAGCACGTGCTCGGGCGCGAGGCCGAGGGCCTGGCAGCCGAGGCGGAAGATCTGCGGGTCGGGCTTGCGAACACCAACCACGGCGCTCTCTATCACCTTATTGAAATAGGTGTCGAGGTTGAAGTCTTTCAGCACGGCCTCTACATTGCCGTAGAAGTTGCTGACAAGCACGAGGGGGAGGCGAGCGGCGATCTTCTCGAGGACAGGACGGGCGGCCTCGATGCTCTGGCGGGCGGCGGCGTAGCAGATGTCGGCGATGCGGGCGGCGTAGCTGTCGACGTCCTGCGGGGCGAAGCCGCCGTGCTCGGCGAGCCACTGCAGCTCGATGCGCATTTTTATGCCGAGCAGGTCGCGGAAGTTGTGGTGGGGCAGTATGTGGAGGGTCCGGGCGAGCTCGCGTTCGGCGAATACATACGCCTCGCGGAAGGTAGGCTTGTCGGCGCCGACGCCGGCCTGCTGCCAGGCGCTCCAGATGACTTCGCTCCAGTGGTCGCCGCCTGTATCGAGGGTACCGCCGTAGTCGAAGATTACGCCTTTTATCAATGTGCTGTCAATATTTGCCATCGTTGAGCTGGTTTATGAAATTCTTGCATATGCGCTCGTGGCGCCACATCATATATATTAACAACGCGTTGAGCACTGTGAGTTCAAAGGCGAAGTATAGCCAGGGCATCCGAAGGCAGACGGTGGCGATGAACAGGGCGAATGCGCGTGTGTTGAAGCTGAGAATGTTGGTGTAGGCCATCAGGGGCTTGGAAGCGCAGCGGAAAGCCTGGCGGAAGTCCATGGGGATGTCGCTGCCGAAGCGGGAGCGGAGCAGGCGTCGGAGCTTCTGCATGTAAGGGGTGCGCTTCTCCTGGCCGGTGGTGTAGTTGGCGTAGAAAGCCAGGACGAGCTTGGGGAAGAAGTCGCGACGCCAGCTTAAGGTGTGGTATCGGTCCCAAAGGGTCTGCGCGGAGTCTTCGAGCTCTGTGCCGGAGGCTCCCTTGACGAAAAAGAGATGGAACTGGCGGTAGTAGTCGGCCATGGCGGCCTGCGTGGCGTGACAGAAGCCGGTGACGGCGGCGCCGACCCATATTACCCAGTGGTGGGCGGCGAAAAAGTCGCCGGTGACGTTCTCCCGCAGGCAAATGGAGACGTAGATGGCCACGAACCAGAAGTCACCGCTCATGCCGTCGAGGATACGGCCCAGGCGCGAATACTGCCTGGTCAGACGTGCGAGCTGGCCGTCGGCACTGTCGCCCACGTCGGCCAGCACGAGCAAGGCCATGCCCAGCAGGTTGAGCCATATGTTGTTGAAGTATAGGAGCACGCCGCAGCCGATGCCGAGGAAGATGCTGGCGATGGTGATGGCGTTGGGACGGATGCCGAGGCGGCGGCAGATGACAGCCACCACGAATCCGACCGGGCGGTAGAAGACCAAGTCGAACCACTCCTCGGTGTCCATGGACTTGAGGCTCGACCGGTATTCCTCCTTGAGTTGCTTGATCCGATTTCCCATTCTTGATTCAAATCAGAGTGCAAAGTTAACGCTTTTTTCGCACACTCAGTACCCATAGCCTGAATTTCTCCTTAATTTATAATCAGAGGGTGTGTCAGTTCTATCCTGACACACCCTCCTGTCGCGGTCTTATTGTGCTTCTATGGCATCTGTATTATGGCATCACATAGTTATCTTCCATGTTTTGCCGCCGGTGCGTACGATATAGATTCCGGCGGGCAGGCGCAGGCGCAGATTCCCTTCGCTGCCTGCATAGCGGCAGATACCGGTCACGTCATACACCTGGGTGCGGTCTGCGGCATTATCCACGCAAAGTGTGTTGCCGTCGGCGTAGACATTGACACAGTCGGCATCCGCAGCCGTAACGAAGGTGGTGATGGAGGCGGACTCGGACAGAGAGCTCTCCAGGCCATTGTTGTACATGGCGGTGACGTTGTAGACGTGCTTGCCTGCCGGGGCCCTGCGGTCGACGAAGGCAGGCTCGGTCAGGAGTGTGTCGGTGACGCGCACGCTGTCGCGGTAGACATTGAAGCCGACCACGTCAATCGGGGTCTCGCGCTTGGGCTCATACGTCACGTCGTCGATGTGAATCATATATTGGGCTGCGGGCGACGTGTAGCGCAGGGCGAAGTATGTGGCGCCCTCCGGCACATCGAAGCTGCGGGATTCCCAGAGACCTCCCTTGTTGAAGGTGGCGGTGCCGACGGATTTGTAGGCGCTTGTGGTCTTGGCATCCTCCTTGTCTGTGTAGAGCATCTCTACGGTCTCCTCGGCGCTGTAAGCTGCTTTGGCATAGAAGGTGATGGTCTGTGCGCGTCCGCTCAGACGGGGCGAAATCATCCAGTCGTCAGCCTTGGGCGAGGGGCCGACCTTGAGGACACTCATGGCCACCATGAACTTGTTGGCGCTGTGGGAGTACATATTTCCCGCCGATGCCTGTATGTAGGGGTTCTTGTCGTCAACGCAGAACCAGCCTACCGTGGTGCCGGGAGCCAGGTTGGGAATATCGCAGTTGGGGATGTTGACACGGGGCAGACCGTCGGCGTTGACGAAGTACCAGCCGGCGTCGGTGCGCTTGTCGGTGAAGACAAACGGAGTGAGGTCGTTGAAGCGCTCGATGGTGGTCTGCGGAATCTCCTCCACAAGGGGACGACGCCAGTTCAGCACGGCCCTCTCCTTGGCGTTCAGGGCGGCTGTCAGGGATGTGGGAGCAGGCATAGAGCTGTCCACATAGATGCTCTGCTGCAAGGCTGCTGTGGAGTCGTTATCGGGATTCTCATCGGCGTCATATACCACTTTGGCGCGATACGTGGCCGTGCCGGCCTGAGTGGGATTGGCCGTGAAGTCGTGGCTGAAGAGCTTGTTCTGGCAGGGTGCCAGATTCTGTCCGGGAATCTCCTGGAAGGGTGTCTTGTCATCGTTGCGGTAGAGTTCCACCTTGAAGTCGGCGCCGCTGACATCGGATCCGCCGCAGTTCTCCACCCATACGCCCACGCTTGCCGGCTGGCCGGCCATGACGTTGCGGGTCACCTGTGCCTCGGCGGCGCGCAGATCGTGGCCTACGGTTTCTGCCACGCGCAGCTGGTCAAAGAATGCCGAAGGGTAGTGAGTGGACTTGACCTGCAGGCCCACCATGATGACCTTACCCTTGTAGGCACTCAGGTCGGCACGCACGCGACCCCAGTGACGGGGATTGTTCACCAGTTCATGCACGGTGCCGGACTTGATCGGTACCCAGTTGTCGGAATCGGCCTCGCAAACCACAAGTTTTATCTCGTTACGGTTCAGAGAGCTCTCCTGTGTCGGGTCGGAGCAAATCTCGTACACGTATGCGGTCAGTTCCGGATTCCTGGCTCCGGTCAGATTGATACGGGCCGAGTGGAAGCGACCTTCGGCATTCTGATTCTGGGCCACATAGCCGAGATAACCGCCGGTGCCGTCGGCATCAGTCAGGTCGTCATTGTCGGAGAAGGCCACCCACTGACCGCTGCCGGAGATATTCTGGACGGCCATGTTGTGAGAGCCTGACTTCCCGAAGCTGTCCTGATACGGGAGGACGTAGGGGTTGCCCACCGGGATGAGGGGCGACGAGGTGCCCTTGCCGCTGCCGCGCTCGGTGAAGGGAACCACCACCACGCTGAGGAAGAGCTGTTCCGTCTCGGGATTGTTCATCTTGAAGCTGACGCCGGTGACGCCCGGCTTGGTGGTACCGATCAACGGATATGAGGAGGTATTCTGACGCACCTCATAATGTACCTTCGACGGGTCGAGGGCACGGCCGTTGACATCGGTGGCCGGGGCCTTCCATGTCAGGTTCACCGTGCCGTATGTTTCGGTCTCTCTCAATACCAGGTCGGTGACGACATCCGGATAATCCACGCCGATATAGGCGCTCTTCTCCACAGGCTTGGAGGAGCCCTTGTCGTTGCTCACCACCACTTTGTATGTATATTCACCTGCCGCCGGCACCTCGTCGACGAAGCTGACCGGAGTATCTACGGCCGGATTGTCGATGCTCTTAACCAACGTATCGTTGCGGAGAATCTCGGCCTTGGCAATCGATGCGAGGGCTTTGCCGTTCAGGTCCTTGGCGGGAGTGCGGAAGCCTATCGCGGCTTTGTGTGCTCCGGTCTCATCCGGGGTCACGGCAAGGTCGGTCACCGCTTCGGGCATGCCCATGTCCTGAGGCGCCGAGACGATGATATTGTCGAAATAGACATACTTGTTGGCTTCGGGCGATGTCCATTGTATGGCCATGTAATATACCCCGGCCGTATCCACACGCATTATCGCATCTACCGAAACGGAATCATTGGCGGTCGGAGCTTGAGGCAGCTTTACATTCTCGGCCACCATGATATTGCAGGCGGCCGCCTTCTGTTCCGTGCCGAGCTTTATGTTGAACGTTTCCTCCGAGGTGGCATTGGCGCGTTTGGCGTTGAGGGTAAGGCGATACCCTTTGCCGGCCTCCAGACGCATGGCCGGAAAGATGACCCAGGCATTGTTCGGCCCTTTGCCGCTATATGAGATCGGAGAACGCAGGGCCTTGTTGCTCCACATCCACTTGTTGCCGCCGTCGGGATTTTCGAGCACGAAATTATTGGTAAAGTCAGCTTTGACATCGAAGGTCTCGACATATGGCGGGATGATTGCACCGGAGTCGTCGGTGGCGGCACGGCGCACGGCCTCTGACACAGGGGAGGATTCACGGGCAGATGCCGGCATCTGCACTTGGCCGGGCCGGGGGTAGCTCGTCCATTTTTCCGGCTGCTGCAGCTTGACGGCGGATGTGCCGAGCGGCTCCATTTCAGTCCGGCCTATACCGAACGCCACGGCCGTAGCCGACAGTATGCCCACCGCTGCCAGGAACGTTGCAGGGAGTTTTCCTGACGCAATATTGAAGAAATGTTTCATAAGTCCGGAGGTTCAATGATTTAGTTCTACTTGAGTCAAAGGCTGACATCGGAACCTCTTTGAACGTCAGTCATAACCTTGTTTCCACTGCAAAGTTATATTATAAATTTACAATATAATTAACATTCTTTCACTTAAACTCGGTAGAAACACCCAATATTGTCCTAAACGGTTTGGGCGAAAATAAAAATAGGAAGTAGTTACTAAGGCAAAAAATGACTACCTTAGTAGTGAGCGACCAACCCAACTACTTCCCAGGGCAAATATAACACTTTCCGCCCAGACAATCGCCCAATTACCCTGCAAGCAATCAGAAAAATCATCCGCGAGGCCGGAACAGACAAGCACAACAAGGGTTATGACACAATATTGTCCTAAATATTTTTTTGAGTGCGGCTTAACGTGCAGAGGCACCAGCCTTTGCAAAAATAGCCATAGAGTAACCCCCTCTATGGCAAAATCGGTTCCTCAGGAGGTGAAGTGAAGGGCTCGTCAAGCCATTTGTTGAGGTCGATTTTGGTGAAGGTGTTAAGTCGCAAAGAGACAACGAGGTTAGCCATTGCCCACTTGTACTTGGCGATGTGTTTCAGCCATGTCATGATGAGCATGGTTATCAGTGCTGTCCAGATCTGGATTTCCACGGCGTTGCGAGTGGTGCCGATGAAGCTCTTTATGCGCAGAAGCTGCTTGAGATTGCGGAAGAAAATCTCAATATTCCACCTTGCCTTGTAGATTGCGGCTATCGTGGAGGCGGCAATCTACAAGGATACCTCTGCAAGTTAAGCCGCACTCAAAAAAATATTTAAGACAATATTGGTATTTTTTGTTAAACTATCTTTACACAATATTTAAATATAGTTCGTACCTTTGTGGCCGTGGATGCTACGCATCTGCATCCTTTTTAATTTCAACCTAACTTACTGAATCATGTACCATCGATTACACGTGACGATGCTGGCGGCGGGTCTGTCGGCATTGTCATGCGCTGTATTCGCGCAGACGCCTCAGGCGTTGGACACGGCGCGGAGGGCTCCGGCCCCGCCCGACGCCGGGACGCCGGTGACGGCCATCTCGCGCAGCTTCGACGCCAAGGCGGTGCTGGCCGCCGACGTGGCCGATGCCGAAAGCTCCGCGCTGAAGCAGGCGCCAAACGCAAAGGAAAACGCTTCCGCTAACGGAAAGCTCACTTTCACCGACATGCATGGGCGCGAGCTCAAGCCACTATGCACGGCTACGGCCTCTACGCTCAACCCTCAACCCTCAACCCTCAACTCTCCATCTACACACAAAGCCGGCAAAATCACCACCGGGTACTACATCGGCAAGGACTTCGTGCACGACGGCGACGAGGTGAACTGCGTCATGGACTTCGTGCGCGACACCGACAACCCGTCCATGGTGCACATCCATAACTTCTACGGCCTGGAGGAGACCGTGGACATGGTCATCGACTCGGTGGCCGGCACAGTCTCCATCCTGCCCCAGCGCATCTGGCAGAGCACGTCGTACGGCGACGTGTACATGTTCTCCATCGAGTTCACGCCCGACGGCATACAGTACTTCACGCAGGCGCCCATCACCGGCACCATCGACGACAAGGGTGTCGTCAGGCTCAGCCAGTGGGGCGCCATCGTGGGCGACGGCGCCAACAAAGGCATGCTGCTGGCGGCCATCGACCGCGGCGAGTACCACCCCGCCAACGCCCACATGACCGCCACCCAGCGCAAGAGCGACGTCGACGTGCAGCTGCGCTACCCGCTGCTTCTGGAGCAGCCGAGTCCCTCGGAGCTGACCATCTACAACATGGCCACCAACGGCGTGCCCATACGCGCCCGCGTGGCCGCCGACGGCTCCATCTCCATCTCTCAGCAGTTCGTCATCTCGATGATGCTCTACGGCGACTTCAACACCTTCCCCATCAACCCGCTCACCGGCGTCATCGACAAGACCAACCCCATCGAGGGCCGCATCGCCGGAGACTCCATCGTCATCAATCCCTGGTGCGCAGGGTCGGTGATGCAGGACGGCCTGGTGGCGCTCTACCTGACACAAAGCACGGCCCACTCCTACGTGCCGCTGCAGCTTCCGGCCTCGCGCCCGTTCAACCTCACCGGCTCCGGCACGGCCGCATCCCCCTACCTGGTCAAGACGGCCGACGACCTGCTGACGCTCTCGCAGGCCGCCGCCACCTACTCCTTCCCCGACAAGCACTTCCGTCTCGAGAACGACATCGACATGAGCGGTGTGCGCGGCTTCTCGCCCATCGGCACGAGCAAGTCAGCCTTTTCCGGCACCTTCGACGGCAACAACCACAAAATCTCCAACCTCGCCATCGAGGGCCTGGGCTATAACTTCCAGGGCCTCTTCGGCGCCATTTACACAGGGGGCGCCATCCGCAACCTCACACTCGAGAACGCGTCCATGTCGGGCACCGGCTTCTACCTGGGCGCACTGGCAGGCTACTCCATGGGCACCATCGAGAACTGCCACGCCACCGGCACGCGCATGCTCACCAACGGCGTGAACGTGGGAGGACTGATAGGCCGCAGCTACGGCCCTCTGAGCAACCTGAGTGTCGGCGGACAGGTCTCCGGCATCGGCTACACCGGCGGCGTGGTGGGCTACTCCTACGGCCCCATCACCGCCTGCACCAGCGACGCCGACGTGTCGATGCCTGTGATCTTCAACGAGGCGGTTGCCTGCGTGGGCGGCATCGCCGGACTGGCACAGTCCTACAGCACCAGCCGCGAAGGCATTCTCACCCGCCTCAATTTCTCCGGCACCGTGACGCAAGGCGCAGGCTACGGCTTCGCCGGCGGCCTGTGCGGCTACCTCTACGCCGCCTCCCTGAAAGAGAGCTTCAACACCGGCCTGGTGCGAGCCACCTCCATCAACGGCAACCAGGAGGCCACCGGCGGCCTCTGCGGCATCGCCCGCGACTCCGAAATCGCCGACTGCCACAACGCCGGCTCATCGCTCGAAGAGGGCTACTCCACCTACACCGGCGGCCTGATCGGCTACATCTCCACCACCTACAACTCCATCGAGGGCATGACCGAGCCGCTGCACGTAAACCGCTGCTATAACGCCGGTTACGTGTGGTGCCGCAACCGTACGACCCACGCCGGAGTCTTCGGCGACGAGTTCACGAGCACAATGACGCCGGAGAAGCCCTCGGACACGGCCTTCACCAACGCCTACTCCGACAACCAGGCCACGGGCCTGCTCGACGACGTCTACGGCCGCGCCACCACCTTCTTCACCGGCGCCACTCTGCCAGCCGGGTTCACCTCCACCGCCTGGACGGCCTCCGCAGGCCGCTACCCGGTGCTGAAAGCCTTCGCCGACAGCAGGCAGGCCGCACTGGCCTCGGCCGTGGTGCAGTTCGCCGACGGCGAGTCCTCACGCGTCATGAAACACGCCGCCACCCTCTCCGCACCGCAGGGCGTGAACTGGTACCTCGTCGGCACCGACGGTTCCCTCGGCACCGCCTCCGACGGCCTCACCATCTCCGGCACACAGGTGCAGCTCGGCAGCGTATACGCCAACGACACCCTGGTGGCAGCCATCCCCGGCGTACCCTCCGGCCGACGCATCCTCATCAACGTCGTGCCCAAGCTATTCGACGGCGAAGGCACCGCCTCCAGCCCGTATCTGATCAAGAGCAAGGCTGACTTCCAGACCCTCCACACCGCCGTGATGCACTACGACCACCGCGGCGACCACTTCCTGCAGACCTCCGACGTCGACTTCGGCCTGAGCGCCGACTTCGCCGGCGTGGCCGCGGGCAACCACCTGCGCCAGTTCGCCGGAGTCTTCGACGGCGGCAACCACCGCATCCGTCGCCTCCGCATCCACTCGGCCGTGCTCGACGACAACGGCAAGACCCTGTCCGGCACCTACAACTACGGCGGCCTGTTCCACATCGGCGCCAAGGAGAGCGTGCTGCGCAACATCGTCATCGACGCCGACTGCGACTTCGACTTCTACGGCAACGCCGCACCCGTGGTGGGCTACACCCTGGGCCGCGTCGAGAACTGCCGCAACTACGCCTCGGTGAAGAACGCCTACTCGCGCTCGGGCGGCATCGCCGGCTCCACCGAAGAGGGAGCCGTGGTCACAGGCTGCTACAACGCCGGCGACATCTCCGCCGCCAAGGCCGACTACATCGGCGGCATCACCGGCTACAACCTCGGCCTCGTCACCGACTGCCAGAACGACGGCACCGTCGTCGCCGTCGGCAAGTACGTGGGCGGCATCGCCGGCGCCTCGGGTGGCAGCGTGGCCTTCAGCGCCAACACCGCCGACGTCTCCGGCTCCGACTACACCGGCGGCATCGTCGGCTCCAGCGCCGCCGGCTACGGCCAGGGCAACGTCTACGGCTGCGTCTCCTCAGGCTTCGTAACTTCCCCCGGCACGTACATCGGCGGCCTCGTGGGCTTCTCCAACGGCCGCGGGCCCCGCATGGAGCACAACTACTTCGACGCCTCCGTCAACATCATGGACGGCTGCTCGTCACTCAGCCAGGGTTTTAACGCCCTGAGCACTTCGGAAATGCTCACCACCACGACACCCGAGGGCCTCGACGACAAATACGCCTTCTCCGCCACCGCCTACCCGGCGCTCAAGACCTTCGCCAACGAGGCCGCCGGCATGGCCCGCCGCAGCATCTTCGTGAAATTCGGCAAGGGCGAGAAGCGCACCAACGTCATCCGCGCCACCCCCGTCAGCACCTCCACCGACATCAGTTGGGACCTGAGCGTAAACGACAACTTCCGAATCGCCGACGGCCAGCTCACCATCAGGATGCCCGAAAACGACGTCGTGGCCGACACCCTGACGGCCACCATGCCCGGTGGCTACACCAAGGTATTCTGCCTCAAGTCCATCCCGGCCATCCTGCCAGGCAGCGGCTCCGCAGAGGCACCCTTCGTCATCGCCTCCGCCCAGGACATCACCAAGCTGGCGCAGTTCATGGAGCACTCCGGCATGGACTACGAGGGCTACACCTTCCGCGTGGCCAATGACATAGCCTATCCCGACACCATGACCCTGTCGCCCGTGGCCCGCACCGGCGTGCAGTTCCAGGGCACATTCGACGGCGCCGGGCACACCATCTCGGCCATCCGCTTCACCGACGAGACCACCAAGACCGGCAAGAACATCGGCATGTTCGGCACTGTCGGTTCCAAAGGCACCGTGCGCAACCTCACCCTGCAGGGCGCGATCACCGGCTACAGCTACGTCGGCGGCTTCGCCGGACTGCTCTACGGCCGCATCGAGAACTGCGTGAGCCGGGTGGCCGTCAACGGCAAGAGCGGATACCTCGGCGGCTTCGCCGGACATATGTTCGACGGCTCGGCCGTGGTCAACTGCCAGTTCGCCGATACCATCGCCGCCGCCTACCTCACCAACTACAACTACCTGGGTGGCGTGGCCGGACAGCAGGACCTCGGCTCCCTCGTCGAGAACTGCGTCAACCGCGGCAAAATAGGCAGCAACAAGAACACCACCGGCACCACCTACACCGGCCAGCAGTACGTGGGCGGCATCGTGGGCTGGGGCCTGGGCGACATCCGCTCCTGCCGCAACGAAGGCACCGTCACCGGCCGCATGTACGTCGGCGGCATCTCCGGCCGCCTCGGCAAGGCCGGCAACATCCACGACTGCGTGAACCTGGCCGACATCACAGTGCCGGGCCAATACGTGGGCGGCATCACCCCGCAGGCCCAGGGTTCGGGCAACGCCTCCATCCTACGCTGCCACAACGAAGGCGACATCACCGGCAAGGGCTACACCGCCGGCATCATCGGCGCCGTCGTCAACGGCTGCACCATCGACAGCTGCTACAACGTCGGCACCATCATCGGCCAGGGCACCGGCACCTCCTACGCCGTGGGCGGCGTCATCGGCCAGATGCAGTCCAACGTCAACTACCCGTCTTCGGTCAGCCACAGCTACAACACCGGCTCAGTGGTCAACGGCGCCCAGTCCACCGGCGGCTTTGCCGGCAAGATCACCGGCGGCACCGTCACCTTCTGCCACAACACCGGCGACGTGACGGCCGAGCGCCCCACCGTAGACAACTCCTCCAACGGAGTGGGCGGCTTCATCGGCTCCTTCTGCGCCACCGCCAGCGACGTCTGGAACTCCGGCAACGTCGTCAGCAACATCCCCGGCGCAGGCGGCATCATCGGCACGGGCGCCATGCCCATCGCCCACCTCAGCCGCGCCGCCAACTTCGGCAACGTCACCATCACCCGCTCCATCCCCGCCAAGGGCTACGGCGCAGGAGGCATCTGGGGCGGCTACGGCCCCGCCGTCATCGAGGACTGCATCAACTTCGGCACCGTCAAGGCTCCCGACGACGCCGCCGGCATCAACCCCGCCATGCACTCCAACGGCAACGGCGGCACCACCATCCGACGCTGCTACAACGCCGGACTGGTGCAGGTCGACGACACCGCCTGCCGCTACTCCAACGTGGCCCTCATCTCGCACTACGTGGATACCCGCAATCCCATCGACCCGGCTCTCATGCACGTCGACAGCGCCTACTTCGCCTCCGACGTCTGCCCGGCCATCGCCGGCGACACCCTGGCCACGCCGCTCACACGTGCCGAGCTCATGACGGCGCCCCTGGGCGAAGGCTTCCTCTATCGCGAGTACTGCCTGCCGACGCTCCACAGCCTCGACTCCCTGGCTGTGGCCAACGTCCACACGGCCTGCCTGGCCTTCCCCTTCGGCGGCTCGGCCGACAACGTCACCGAGCGCTTCCGCTTCGGCACCCCCGCGCACGTGGTATGGACCGCCTCCGACAACCTCGCCATCTACGGCGAGGGCAAGGTGCGTGCCCTGGGTACCGGCAAGGGCTGGCTGCGCGTGGCCACCGACGACCCCGCGTCACCGCTCTACAAGCAGTATGAGGTCAACGTCACCACCGTCAGCGGAGTCGACACCATCGACTCCACCCGCGAGGTGCAGTCCGTGGAGTACTACTCGCTCGACGGCCTGCGCCTGACGGCCCCTACGGTCGGCCACCCGTGCATCGAGCGCGTCCGCTACACCGACGGCACCGTCGCCACCCGCAAAGTCCTCGTCACCGTAGCTCCCTGACGCCGCTACGCTTGACAACCCCGCGCCGCGCTGAAGCGGGCGCCAATTGCAAAAGAAAGATAACCACCTAACCAAGAGAAGAGGCTGTGCCGTAATGAACCTTAATTACGGCACAGCCTCTTGTTCGTGGGCGGAGGGGGGGGATCAGGAGCAGCCGCCGTCGCAGCCAGAGCAGGATGAGTCGGAACATCCGCCTCCGCAGCCTCCGCAGCAGCCCGTGGGGGGATTCAGCTCGTCGTCGGTGGCGGGACGCACTTCCAGCACCTTGCCCCGGTAGGTTATGGTCTTGCCGGCCAGGGGGTGGTTGAAGTCCATGGTGACTTCGGCGGGGGTGACGTCGGTGACCATGCCGTAGACCTTCTGCCCGGCATCGGTCATCATGGGCAGCATGGCGCCCACCTTGACGTTGGCGGGGAGCTTGCCGTCGGCGGAGAAGACTTCCGGGCCGAGCTTGAAGACGAGGCTGTCGTCGCGGTCGCCGAAGGCTGCCTCGGGGGGCAGGGTAGTCTCGAAGCCGTCGCCTGCCTTGAGGCCGTCGAGGACGGCGGCCAGGCCGGGGACCATCCCCTCGGTGCGGCCATATACTATAGTGTCCGGCGCCTGCTCGGGCGCCTCGAACAGGAGGTCGCCCTCCGGGTCGGTGACCTTGTATGAGAAGGCCACGAATTTGTCTTTTTCTATCTTGTCGGTTTTCATATTTTTTGAAAATTGCAGGGACGGCGGTGACGGGGGCATGCTACAGGACACGCCCTCCTACTCTTCGCCGGGGTGTTTGAGCATATATTCCTCCTGCGGAATCTTCACGTTGAAGTAGAAGGCGCCGGGGGTGTCGCCGTTAAAGCGGCGGGCGTCCTTGAGGGGTTTTACGCGGAGGCGGTCGAAGCCGTCGGCGGGGTACTCGGCGTCCGTGGGGTCGTAGCCCAGGAACTGCAGCAGGTCATATTCGTGCATGGGGTAGACCACGTACCAGGCGTTGTCCATGTCCAGGCCGGTGCCGGTGCTGAGGATGGCGTTGAGCAGGTTCTGCAGCCGGTATTCCCAGAACTTGGCGCGGATGGGCTTGCCTTTCTGGCGCAGGAAGTGGATGAGGAACGACATCTGCCGCAGGTCCAGGGGGTTGTCCCACAACGCCTTCTCGGAGAAGGAGATGATCTGTTCGGCGTCGTGCTTGGTGATTTCGCCGGGACGGTTGACCAGGGCCTCGGTGGAGTCGTTGAACTGGCTGATGCGGTACGGGTCGTAGTCCTCCTGGAACATGTATCCGAGATAGAAGTATCGGTATTCCAGGGGAGTCATGATGGTATCGTTGGCCTCGAAGCGTTCCTGGAGGCGGGGAAAGTAGAAGCGGCCGGCTGGGTTGAGCACGGAGTCCTCGATGGCCTCGAGGTCGGGCTTCTCCACGGGGAGCAGCTTGGGCCGTGCGTTGGCGCCGAAGCTGCCAAGGAGCAGGGCCATGCCCGCCGCTATGAGTGTGAATCGTTTCATTCGCAATGGATTGTCAGTTGAGATTGTTGACGGCCAGCAGGAGCACCAGGACGATGCCCATCATCATCACCGCCAGGGCGATGGGGAAGCCCTTGGCCAGCAGGTACTGGAAGAAGTGGCCGGAGGAGAAGTTTACGGCGGCGCCGCGCGGGGTGTTGGTGAAGATAAGGTAGCCGAAGAAGCATCCGGCGGCGGTACCGAGGATCATGCAGGCATAGAGCACCGGCATATTTAGGGTGAAGGTGAAGCCGAGCAGGCCTACGGCCATTCCGGTCAGGGCACCAATGCCCATGTGCCAGACACCGCGCGTTTGCTGCCGCACCGGTCCGGGCTGCATGATGGTGGCCACCATCACCACCAGAGTCATGCACAGCCAGCTGATGAGGATGGTGTTGTTGATGGGCAGATAGGGCTGGCCCAGCTTGTTGTCGGCCAGGCTCAGTGCCAGCAGGCCCATGTAGGAGAAGGCCGGCGCCAGCAGCTGGTTGACGTAGATGAACCAGAACGCGAGCGCGAACAGCACGCAGCTTATTATTATCCAGACCATGGTTTTCCGTTTTTTCAATGAACAATCAACACTGAATAATGAACAATAGGCTTCGCGCTCATCGGTGCGGCGCTATTATTGTTCATTGTCATTGTTCATTACTATAACGCCCGTGCGGCGATTTTTATTTGCCCTCGGCGGCTTTCTTGTAGGTAGCGCAGCGGGTGGAGAGGGCCAGGGTGACGATTAAGCCGTCGCTTAGGTAGGAGTAGAGGACGAATGGCTCGTCGGTGCCGTCGAGGTGTACTTCGGCCTGACCGAAGGCGCCGGTCTGCAGGTCTGGCAGGCAGAGGATCCGATAGCACTCGGCCCAGGACTTAGCCTGACCGAGCACGGCCTTGTATAGTGCCTCTTTGCAGGTCCAGGCAAGCAGCGTGTTTTCGTCCGGGATGAGTTCCTGCTCCTCGTCCGAGAGGAAGCGGGCACGCACCGCTGCCGGTATCTCGCGGCCTACGCGCTCGGTGTCGACGCCCATGGCGGCGCGGGGGCTGAAGGTGGTCAGGTCGGCCTCGGGAGTGGGCGGCAACGTGGCCACCACGAGCATGCCGCGGGTGTGGCTCAGGGAGATGCGCTGGTCGGTGCCGTCCAGCAGCGGGGCGCCATCAGGCAGGTGCACAATGGAGCGATACTCGCCGTCGCGGCCGTTCTCTCCCCACACCTGGCGGGCCATCAGGGGCCACAGCTTTTCGGAATAGCGGCTGCCGCCGCTTATCTCCTCCACTTTCACACCGACCGGGGTGCGGTGGCGCCAGTATGTCAGTTCGTCGTCGTGTTGCATGGTCAGTCTTTTTCTTTTTTGTCAGCGGCAGGCTCCTGCGGCAGGCGCACCATCACCGAGTCGATGCGGTGGCGGTCCATCTTGAGTACGGTAAAGCGGCATCCGGCGATTTCCATTGTCTCGCGCTCCTTGGGGAAGTCGCCCTTGGCCTCGAGCAAGAGACCGGCGAGGGTCTCGGCGTCGTCGGCCTGAGAGAATGTCTCCTCGTCGAGGTCGGTGGCTCGATAGAAGTCCACCAGGGGAGTCTTGCCGCTGAAGCGGAAGACGCCCGGGGCTATGCGCTTCCAGGTCTGCTCGTCCTGGTCGTATTCGTCATCGATCTCGCCCACGATCTCCTCGAGGATATCCTCGAGGGTGACGATGCCCTGGGTGCCTCCGTATTCGTCGACGACGACGGATATGTGGACTTTCTTGACGCGGAAGTCCTGCATGAGGTCATCAATCATTCGGCTTTCAGGCACGAAGTATGCCTTTCGGACGAGGCTCTGCCAGAGAAATCCGTTGCGGTCGCGCTCGAGCCAGGGCAGCAGGTCCTTGCTGTAGAGGATGCCACGTATGTCGTCCATGTCCGTATCGTAGACGGGTATGCGGGAGTATCCGCTATCGAGTATGGTGGCGATTACCTCCTTCCAGGAAGCGTGGGTATCGATGGCAGTGACGTCCATGCGGGGAGTCATGATGTCGGAGGCCTGCTTCTCGCCCAGCGTCAGGATGCCCTCGAGCATCTCCTTATCCTTCTGCTCCTTGACGTCGGTGATTTCAAGCGCCTGGCTTAGGTCGTCGGCGGTGACGTCGTCGCGCTTGCGCTCCACCTTTCTGGAGACGAAAGCGGAACTCCTGACCATCAGGCGGCTCAGCGGGCCGAAGAGACGGTAAGCGGCCGTCATGGCGCCGGCGGCGCTCTTGGCCCACTGCACGGCGCGGCCGCGGGCCGTGAGCTTGGGCAGCACTTCGCCGAAGAGCAGCAGCAGGAACGTCAGCAGCACCGTCTTGAGCAGGAATTCCAGCACGCCGCTGGTGAAGCGCACCGTCTGGTTGATGGCGAAGTCAAGCAGGATGACCATGGTGATGTTCACCAGGTTGTTGCCGATGAGGATGGTGGCCAGCAGACGGTCGGAATGCTGCACAAGGTTGAGGACGCGCCGTGTCTCGGCGGTGTCTTCCTCCTCCATGTCCTCGAGCTGTGCGGTGTCGAGTCCGAAGAAAGCAATCTCGCTGCCGGACATGAAGGCCGACAGGAGCATGCACACCAGCGCTATGGCGACGATGACGGCCCAACCGAGCCAGCTGCCAGGGGCACTGAAAGATATATCCGGGGTCTGCCCGGCCACCGCGAGGAGGCCGAGCACGGGACTATACGGGGATGGTAAGGGGTCTATGTCCACTTCTGTTTTCTATCTTGAATGGCAAAGATACAACTTTTCCGCCGAGTGTGCAAATCCGGCGCTTTAGCTGAGAGACTTTGGACGAACCGGTGGCTTTTCCCGTCTCTCAGCTTTCAACTTTAACAACCCGAGCCAGACTCGGCGTCGTACCCAGTCGGCAGGCATGAGGGCCAGGTAGATGCCCACGGCGAAAAGCAACATGAATCCGGTGAAGGAACCCAGCGACATCGCGCCCCAGCATTTCAGCATGAGGGGCTTGAAGATGCTGCCGAACACCAGCTGCGACTTATGCACCAGGTAGACGGCGAAAGCTGACTTGGCGGCATGGTTTACGGCCCGCGAGCGGAAACGCATGGCCGAGAAGGCCATGAACATGGCCACGGACTCCATCAGCACCAGCGGGGAGTTATAAGCGTAGGCGCGGATGGAATCCAGGAAGGCCGTGCTCAGGCACACCGCCACGGCCGATGCCAGGTAGACTCCGGCCCAGAGCCAGGCGTGGCGTGCCGACGGGCGCGGCAGCAGGTGCAGGCACCGCCCCATCATGTACACGAGCACGAGCTGCAGCGGTGTGTAGCCGTTGGCGTTGAAGGTGCCGCCCCACCACCATCCGGCCCACAGGGTGTAGGCCAGGAAGAGGCCGGTGACAAGGAAAGTGCCGCGTCGCCCGATGCCCTCCAGGCCGGCGTTGATGAGCGGACTCAGGAGCATGAGCAGGAAGTACGCGGGGACGTACCACAAGTCGGTGTGGGTGAGCACCATCCAGCTCTGCAGCCAGATGTCGGCGCCGACCTTGTCGGGGCGGATGATCCAGGCCAGTGTGGCCATGGCCACGGCGTAGAAGATGCACTGGAAGAGGTAGCCGAGGGCTGTGCGCACCCGCAGGCGGATGCCGAAGTAGCCGGAAATGAGAGTGAAGCAGTTGACGCCGATGATGACCAGGGCCTCGACGGCGAGCTGCCAGACGTCGCGGGCTGTGGCGGCTACCGTCAGCGCCTGGGGAAGGCCCAGCGAGGCGCCGTCGATATGCACCAACACCACCATGAGCATGCTCACGATGCGCAGCAGCTCTATGTTAGATTCACGCTCGGCAGCCATAACTCGGTTGGAGATGTAGGGATGCACGGACCGTGCGTCGCCACATTAGAAGTCCATAGTGTATGGTGTGGTGGAGTTGTGGGCCTTGTCGGTCTTCTTCTTCTCGGGAACGGCTACAGGCTGCTTGGCGGGTTTCTGCGGCGTGGGCTGCTGGGTCTGAGTGGCGGGCTTCTGCGCGGCCGGCTTGGTGGTCTTGGCGGGAGCGGCCTGCTGCCGTGCGGGAGCGGCGGCGGGAGCCGCCTCCTGTGCGGGTGCCTGCTCCGGCTGGGCCTCCTGGGCGGAGGTGCCTATCTCGGTCTCCTCGGCGGCATTGTCGCCGGTGGTGATGATCTCCTCGGTGTTGTCGGTGTTGTCGGTCGGGCTTTCGTCGGAGCTGCCGATGACAAAGAGCACCACGAGTATGACGATAGCCACGGCTATGCCACCGAGCACAAGAAAGAGGGTCTTGTTCTTGCCTCCGGAAGGACGCACGGGGTTCATTTCCCCGGCCACGGTGACCTTGGCCACGCCCGGAGTCTCGGGGATGACGGGCTTGACGGGTTTCGGCGGTTTCGGCGGAGTGACGGACGCACCAGGATGCGTCCCTACTTTTGACGGAGATGGGGGCACGGCAGAGGCGTCGAGGACGACGGTAGCCTTGCCGGCACTCTCGGCCTTGACTTCCGGCTTCGACCCAACCTTTGGCTTAAGGGCCTCGGCAGTAAGGCGCTCCACCTCGTCAAGGGATGTGGGACGGGTGCGCGGGTCGCGCGTCATGATGTCGATCATGGTGCGCAGTTCCTGACTGACGCTGGCGGGGAGCTGTGCGGCGAGCTCGCCATCGCGCAGGTCGAGCGCCGAGGGCGGGTCAATGGCCGTCAGACAGTGCCACATCGTGGCGCCCAGGGCGTAGAGGTCGGCGCCGGGAGAGAAGGTGGTGATGCCCTTGTACTGCTCCACGGGCGCGTAGCCCTCGGAGTAGCCGAAGGAGTTGATGGTGGAGGTGGCGTGGCCCTTGCTATCATAGTGCTTGCTGAGGCCGAAGTCGATGAGCACGGGGCGCATCCTGCCCTCGCTATCGCGGGCCAGCATGATGTTTGCGGGCTTGATGTCGAGGTGGCAGATTCGGTTCTGGTGCAGGAGCTTGACGGCGTCGAGTATGGGCCAGAGCAGCTCGCGGACCTCCTGTTCCGACAGGGCGCCATGCTCGGTGACGTACTGGTCGAGGCTGGAGCCGTTGATGTACTCCATGACGTAGTAGGCCGTATTGTTGGCCTCGAAGACCTCGTCGAAGCCGACGATGTTGGGGTGCCGGAAACCGACCTTCTTGAGGCGCTGGGCCTCGGCGATGAAGTCCTTGCGGGAGTTCTCCACACGTGTGCGTGCGGGATTGGAATACGAGATGGAACTGTCGCCCAGGCGCTCGCAGTCATTGCTCAGGAAGAACTCCTTGAGACAGAAGTCGACCTGCATGACGATGGTGCCGACCTGCACGGGCCCGGTGGCGCGATAGGTAATGCCGAAGCCGCCCTGGCCGAGAGTCTTGTCTATCTTATAGTCGCGGTGGTTGCCGTGGAGGCGAAAGCCCTTGGGCAACGCTGTCTGGTTGTTGTCCATAATTACGCCTGCAAATTTAGTGCTTTATTGCAACAGATGCAATTTTATTTGAAAAATTAAAATCTGGCGTTGATGCTGGCGATTACGGCCTTGGCAATGGCGGGTGCCGCCTTGGAGCGGCAGGGAGCGAAGCTGGGCCAGTCGTTGAAGTCGATAATCTGGATGGAGCCGTCGGCGCCGACGATGCAGTCGCCGCCGTAGACCACCACGTCGAGCACCTCGGCTGCCTGCTGGCAGATGTCCTTCAGCTTCTTCAGATCGAATGGGAGACCCTGGCTGTGGCCGTTGATGGCTTCGAGGCCATATTTGCTGTGGCCGGTGTCGAAGGGGTAGAACCAGTAGAAGAAAGGCTGTCCGGCCACGCCATAGAACTTGATGAGGTCGCCCGGCAGGTGGCGGTTGATGACGGCCCTCGGAATGCCGCGGTAGAAGTATTCCTGCAGCACCTCCTGGGCCTCCTGGGCGTGGCGGCAGAAACTGACGTCCTCCTTGTGCATGGCGTGGAAGTCGCCGCGCTTAATCCAGAAGCCCTCGTAGCCGCTGCGCTCGAGCTGGTCGAGCACGTTCTCGTTGGTGTTGACCGTCAGCGAGTCGGGGTATGGGATACCGTGGCCCAACAGTATGCGGGTCATGCGCTCGCGGGTGCAGTTCTCGATGCCGAAGCCTGAGTTGACCACCACCCTGCCGTCGTTCTCCATGGCCTGCAGGCGGGCTATGGAGGCACGCTCGCGGCACATGTTAAGGATCACCGGCTCCTTGATGTCGAAAGTCTGGAACTGCTCCTCGCTGTAGATGTTGACCTCGAAGCCGCGCCTGCGCAGCTGCCCTGCGGCGGCGTTGAAGATGGCGGCGTCGTTACCCACGTGGTTGGGCGAATAGGCCCCGGCGCGCATCACGCCGGCTATCTTGATCTCACTCACGGTATTTAGCTTTCAGAGTTAAGGAATGCCTCGGCCTTGGCCACGTCGGCGACGTGGTCTACGTCAAGGATCTTGCCCATGTCGTGGCCCAGTAGGCTCAGGCCCGAGGCGAGCAGCTGGCGCTGGTAGTTGCGCATTCGGCTGACGCCCTTGGCCATGCACTCCTCGAGCACGGTGATGGCGCGGCCTGCCAGGCCGTAGATGCCGCCGGAGATGTAGCGGGCGCCGGGCCAGGGCTCGTCGCGGAAGGCGACGATGGGCTCGTTGTCGCCCGGGGTATCGATGTAGAGGGGCTTCTCGTCGTCGATGTACCGGGTCATGGCCATCATGCCGTCGAGCTCTCGGGGAGCATTCTCCCATAGCTCGACGTAGCGGCGGAAGGCCTCGGGGCGGAAGATGGTATCGACGGTGGTGGCTATGAAGCGGCCGTGCCCGCGCAGGCGGGAGCTGATCTCGTAGAAGCTGTGCATGGAGCTGGGCGTGGCCTTGACGGTGATGTCGAGGTCGAGGCCGAGCTGCGGCCCGAGGGTGCGGACGTACTCGTATGCCTCGGGCATGGACGGATTGAGGATCATGGCCACTCGACGTGCGCCGCAGCCTGCCATGAGCTTGAGCAGGCGCCCTATCATGGGCTCACCGTCGAGACGAATCATTGGCTTGCAGACGCCGGCGCCCTCACCGGCCAGGCGCGACCCTTCCCCGGCCGCTATTATTCCGAAATTCATCTCAGTCTTCTTTGCTTAGGTCCACGGATTTATCGGTGCCGCGCTCCACGTAGTGCTTGCGCAGGGGATTGGCGGCTGCCTTGAGATGGCGCTTACGGGTGCGCAGCAGGTCCACGGCGGCGTAGATGGCGGTGCGCATGCCGGAGGCGTCGGCCTTGCCGGCCCCGGCGATGTCGAAAGCGGTGCCGAAGTCGGGCGAGGTGCGCACCACGGGCAGTCCGGCTGTGAAGTTTACTGCGTCATCGCCGGCCATGAGCTTGAAGGGCGCCAGTCCCTGGTCGTGGTACATGGCCAGGATGCCGTCGAAGCGGCGCCAGGCTCCGGAGCCGAAGAGGCCGTCGGCGGCGAAGGGTCCGAAGGCGAGGATGCCCTTGGCCTCGGCCTCCTTGATGGCGGGTGCTATCTGCTCCTGCTCCTCGGTGCCGAGCAGGCCGCCGTCGCCGGCGTGCGGGTTGAGGCTCAGCACGGCGATCTTGGGACCGTCGATGCCGAAGTCCTGCGTCAGCGCCTTGCCGAAGTCCTCGATCTTGTTCAGGACGAGATCCTTGGTTATGGCGGCGGGGACGTCCTTGATTGGAAGGTGAGTGGTGGCCACGGCCACGCGCATCAGGTCGTTGAAGAGAATCATTAGAGCGCGGTCGCCTTCGCCGCCGAACTGCTTCTGCAGGTACTCGGTGTGGCCCATGGCGAACTCGTCGCTGTGGATGCACTGCTTGCAGACGGGAGCCGTGACCAGCGCGTCGATTTCCCCGGCGCGGAAGGCCTCGACGGCCATCTGCAGAGAGAGGAAAGCGGCGGCGCCTGACTCCTCGGTGGGCTTGCCCATGTCGACCTTGATTTCGTCGCTGGCAATGTTGACCAGGTTGACGACCCCGTCACGCGCCTGTGAGGCGGAGGCCACCTGGTTGGTGGGGAATGGCTCGGTGCCGAGCACCTTGCGGTAGTAGCCGATGAGCTTGGCCGAGCCGAAGATCACCGGGGTGCAGATTTCCGTGATGCGCTCGTCGGCCAGGGCCTTCATGATGACCTCGTAGCCGATGCCGTTTATGTCGCCGTGCGTTATGCCTATCTTTATCATTGGAATGTGCGTACGGGCCCGGCATATGCGCCTGGGACCCTATCAAGGCACAAAGGTACGAATTTTTTCCCTAACGTCCCTCACCGGCCCCGAAATTCCTCCTCACTGCATCACCATCTCGCCAACGAGGACGAGGTCACCGCCGTCGGCAATCCACACGAGTGGTAGTCTCCGGCGGCCACGGAACGTATGCCCGAGGCAATCTTTACAGGTGAGAGACGGTCGGTCTTTGACGGGTCGCCGAGCCGACCGGTTTTGCGGAGACAAAAATAATTTGTTATTTTTGCACACTCAAACAGAAAGGCACGGATGAAAATCTTCACATCAGAGGTAATCAAGGCCCTCGACAAGGCCACCTGCGAGGCGCAGCGCATCAGCTCCATCGACCTGATGGAGCGGGCGGCGCAGGCCGTGGCGTGCGAGGTCATGGCCCGCTTCTACACCCGGCAGCGCATCGTCATCATCGCCGGCCCCGGCAACAACGGCGGCGACGCCCTGGCCGTCGCCCGCCTGCTCATAGAGCAGGGGTTTCCCAACGTCGAGACGTACCTGTTCAACGTCACCGGGCGCCTCAGCCACGACTGCCAGATCGAGCGCGAGCGCCTCGAGGCCATCGAGGGAGTCAACTTCACGGTGGTGGAGCGGGAGTTCGTGCCCCCCGTCCTGGGCCGCAGCGACGTCGTCATCGACGGCCTCTTCGGCGCCGGCCTGCGCCGCCCCCTCCAGGGCGGATTCGTCACCGTGGCCCGCTACATCAACTCCTCCAAGGCGTACGTCATCAGCATCGACATCCCATCGGGCCTGTTCGGAGAGTGGAACGACAAGACCATCACCCGCGACATGGTCCACGCCAGCCTCACCCTCTGCTTCCAGCAGCCGCGTCTGAGCTTCTTCTTCCCCGAGAACTCGGAAGCATTAGGTGAAGTGAAAATCCTCGACATCGACATCGACCACGACGCCATCCTCGCCACCCCCACCGACTACATATACGTGCAGGAGCGCAACATCCGTTCGCTGCTCCAGCCCCGCAACCCATTCACCGCCAAGCGCGACTACGGCTCGGTGCTTCTCTTCTGCGGCAGCGTGGGTATGCTCGGGGCGGCCATCCTGTCGGCACGTGCCGCCCTGCGTGCCGGTGCCGGACTGGCCACCGTGCACAGCGCCGCCTACGGCATGATACCGCTCCAGACGGCCGTGCCCTGCGCCATGTTCGAGCCCGACCAGAACAACGCCATCATCACCGACATGCGTCTGCACCACGAACACCAGGCCATAGCCTGCGGCCCCGGCATCGGCACCGCCGACGCCACCGTCGACGCCCTCGAGGCACTGCTCAAGAATACCAAGACGCCACTGGTGCTCGACGCCGACGCCCTCAACTGCATCGCCAGGCGCCCGGCATTACTCTCTCTCCTTCCGCCCAAGACCGTCATCACCCCCCACGCCGGGGAGTTCGACCGCCTCTTCGGCGAGCACAACTGCGCCGAGGACCGCCTCCGCACGGCCGTCGAGAAGGCCAAGTACTACAACATCATCATCGTGCTCAAGGGGCACCACACCATGGTGGTGCGGCCCACCGGCAAGGTGCACATCAACTCCACCGGCAACGCGGGCATGGCCACGGCCGGCGCCGGCGACGTGCTGACGGGCGTCATCGCCGCATTCATCGCCCAGGGCTACCGCCAGGAGCGCGCCGCCTCCATGGGCGTCTACATCCACGGCCTGGCCGGAGACCTCGCCGCCGGCCAGATGGGCCAGTTCGGCGTCACCGCCGCCGACATCGCCGAGAACCTCGGCCGCGCAATATCAGCAATCCTAACCGACAAATAATCCGCTCCGATATGCGAAATCTCATAACCATCCTCGCCATACTGCTCGGACTCGGCGCCTCGGCCCAGCAGACGCGCCTGCTCACCCCCGACAAGTATTCCGACTACGGTCTCGTCTACGCACTTCCCAACACGGCCTTCGAGGTCGAGGTCACGGCCCGCCACACCGTGCGCCAGGCCGGCCCATTCCGTCAGTTCGCACCCAAGTACGTGGGCACCGACAATGTAATCACCGCCGACGCCGAGACGTGGGAAATCACCGGCGTGCGCCTGCGCACCTACGGCGTGGCCAACGACTCGGCCATCTACCGTATGCAGCTCAAGGCCGGGCAGCCCCTGACGCTCTGCGTGGCCGACGACGGCATGCTCCTCGGCGTCAACGCCGAAGTGGAGCCGGATGCCGGATGGGAACCCCTCGACAACCCCGAACCGCTGCTCATGCCCTCCGCCACCGAGTATCTGCAATACGTCGGCGAAGAGTTCTCGTCGGCCCAGAGCGACGCCCGCCGCGCCGCCCTGCTCGCCGCCGGCCTCAACGAGGTGCGCCAGGCCCGCCTCGACCTCACACGCGGCACCGCCGACAACATGCCCACCGACGGCGCACAGCTCGACCTCATGCTCAAGTCGCTGACGCACCAGGAGGAGCTGCTGCTCAACGCCTTCCGCGGCCGCGAGATGACCGAGACGCGCTCCGCCCGCTTCACACTCGTGCCCACCGAGGAGGGCCGCTACGTGCTCGCCCGCCTCAACCCCTACACCGGATTCGTGAACCGCGACGACCTCTCCGGCACCCCCATCTACCTCGACATCAAGCAGCTTGAGGCCCCCGAAATCCCCAAGGACGAGAAAGGACAGGAGGCCAGACTCCCCCGCGACGGCGTGATGTACATGCTCCCCGGCACGGCACAGGTATCCCTTCAGTGGCAGGGCCGCGAACTCTTCTCCTCCACCACCGAGATGGCCCAGTATGGCATCCCATTCGCACTCGACCCGACCCTGTTCACCAACAAGAAGGCACCCGCCGCCGCCATATTCAACCCAGCCACCGGAGCACTCCGCTCCCTCGGAGAAATGAAATAATACAGCTGAGAGCCGAGAAACAGGCTTACGCACCGGCCCTCGCTGTACCCTCGGCTCTCAGCCCTCAGCTAAAAGAATGGAAGTACCCGCCCTCACCCTCAGCCAGTATGCGGCCCTGGTAAAGAACGCCGTGGCCTGCGACCGCAGCCTCTACGAGCGGTGGGTCACCGCCGAGCTCAGCGACGTGCGCGGCGCAACCCACTGCTACCTGGAGCTGCTGGAGAAGGATGCCCAGGGGCGCACCGTCGCCAAGATGCGCGCCACCATCTGGGCCAACCGCTTCCACGCCATCGCCTACAAGTTCCAGGCCGCCACCGGCGCCACGCTCCGCTCCGGAATCAAGGTCATGGTGCGCGGCACCGCCAACTTCCACGAGCAGTTCGGCCTGGCCTTCAACGTCACCGACATCGACCCGCGCTACACCCTGGGCGACATGGAGCAGATACGGCGCGAAATCCTGATGCGCCTGCATGCCGAGGGCATCCTGCGCCTCAACGCCACGCGCCCCATGCCCATGGCGCCACAGCGCATCGCCGTCATCTCAGCCGCCGGGGCAGCCGGGTACCAGGACTTCCTCAACCAGCTCGCCAACAACCCCTACGGCCTGGTCTTCTACCCCGTGCTCTTCGAGGCCATCGTGCAGGGTGAACGCACCGCGCCCACCGTCATGGCCGCGCTGGAGAAGATAGAGACCGTGCCCGACGCCTTCGACTGCGTGGTGATCATCCGAGGCGGCGGCGCCACCACCGACCTCAACGGCTTCGACAACCTCGACCTGGCGCGCGCCGTGGCCCGCTGCGTGCTGCCCGTCATCGTCGGCATCGGCCACGAGCGCGACCGCACCGTGCTCGACGAAATCGCCCACACGCGAGTAAAGACGCCCACCGCCGCCGCCGAATGGCTCGTGGCCCAGGGCGCCGACACGCTGGGGCGCCTCGACAGCCTGGTGCGCACCATCGCCCAGACGGCGCAGTCTATAGTGGCCGGGTCGCGCCAGCAGCTCTCGCAGCTCGAGACGCACGTACACGCCATCGCCCAGCAGCGCCTGCGGCAGGCAGGCCAGCAGCTCGCCTCCGTGGCCGCCCTCATCCCCCAGCTCAGCCGCCACCGCCTCGGACAAGCGGCCCAGCGCCTCGACTCCCTCCAGGCCCAGCTCCCCACCGCCGGCAGCGCCACCCTGCGCGTACAGGCCCAGAAACTCGCATACCTGGCCACCATCCTGCGCGACGCCTCGGCCCGCCAGCTTCGCCAGGCCGCCGAGCGCCTCGACCAGCTCGAGGTCCTGGCCAATGCCCTCAGCCCCCAGGCGACCCTGGCCCGAGGATATTCCCTGACGCTCGTCGACGGCCACGCCCTGCGCGACACCGCCGACCTGCGCCCAGGCCAGACCGTCACCACCCGCCTGGCCAGCGGCTCGTTCGACTCCACAGTAACCGACACACATCAATAATATACACAAATAATATACACAGACCTAACGTCGAGCTTCAGCTCGACGGCAATTGCAAAGTAGGTACGCACCCTGGTGCGTCCGCTATCAATAAAACCTAAAACCAGAACATGGAACCGCAGACACCCACATACGCCCAGGCCATCGCCGAACTGGAAGGCATCCTGGCCAAGATGCAGTCGCCCGACTGCGACATCGACAACCTGGCGCGCTACGCCGCCCGTGCCATCGAGCTCCTCAAGCAGTGCCGTGCCAAGCTCACCACCTGCGACGAGCAGCTGCGCAAGAGTCTCGAAGCTCTCCCGCAGACCCTCTGAGGACACCTCCCTCCGACGCTTTTTCACCATCATCCCGGGAGCGAAAAATTTTTTCTCGATTTTTTGCGCGTATGTCAGGATTTATTACTACCTTTGCGGGAATGTTTACCTGACCAGGCAGCTTCACTAATAAAAACACAACCATAACGAACCTCAATACCATTTGCCAACCGAAGCCCGAAGAGCATCAGCGATGACGCATCGAGGCGAAGACTACGACCCATGGATACAGAGAAGAAACCTAAACGTCCGCGTATCGGGGCCGCTCCCATGAGCAGCCCGATGGACGCCCCTCACTACGAGAAGGTCAACCACGGCGACACCGAAGGCGACCGCCAGCCGTCCACCTCCCCCGTCGGATACCAGCCCCGCAGCTACCAGCAGCGCAGCGGCTATCCGCAGCAGACCTACCAGCCGCATCCCCGCACCAGCTACGCCCCCCAGCAGACCTACAAGCCGCAGGGCGAGGGCGCTCCCGAAAGCCAGCAGGCCGGCGCCGACGCACAGCCGCAGCCCTACTCCAACTATCGTCCGCACTACGACCGTCAGCCCGGCGGCTACCAGCCCCGCCAGCAGCAGGGCGGCTACTACCAGCAGCGTCCCCAGCAGGGAGGATACCAGCAGCGTGGCGGACAAGGCGGATACCAGCCCCGTCAGCAGGGCGGTTACGCTCCCCGTCAGCAGGGCGGTTACGCTCCTCGTCAGCAGGGGGGTTACGCTCCCCGTCAGCAGGGCGGTTACGCTCCCCGCCAGCAGGGCGGTTACGCTCCCCGCCAGCAGGGCGGTTACATTCCCCGTCAGCAGGGCGGTTACGCTCCCCGTCAGCAGGGCGGTTACGCTCCCCGCCAGCAAGGCGGTTACGCTCCCCGCCAGCAGGGCGGTTACCAGCAGCGGCCCCGCCAGGGCGGATACCCGCGCCAGCAGGGTCCACGCAACGGCTTCCCCCAGCAGCGCGCACAGCGCTTCACACCCCGTCCCAAGCAAATCGAATACACCATCGACATCCCGGATCCCGACAGCGAAATGCGCCTGAACAAGTACATGAGCAACGCCGGAATCTGCTCGCGCCGCGAGGCCGACGAGAAAATCCAGGCCGGAGCCGTGACCGTCAACGGCAAGGTTGTCACCGAGCTCGGCACCAAGATCAGGCCCGCCGACGTGGTGGAGTACGACGGCAAGGTGGTGGTGCCCGAGCGCAAGTGCTACGTGCTGCTCAACAAGCCCAAGGACTGCGTCACCACCAGCGACGACCCGGGAGGCCGCACCACCGTGCTTGACATCGTCAAGAACGCCTGCGCCGAGCGCATCTACCCCGTAGGGCGCCTGGACCGCAACACCACCGGTGTGCTGCTGCTCACCAACGACGGCGACCTGGCATCCAAGCTCACCCATCCCAAGTTCGTCAAGAAAAAGATCTACCACGTGTGGACCGACAAGCCCATCGCCGAGGAGGACATGCAGCGCATCGCCGACGGCATAGAGCTCGACGACGGCGAAATCCACGCCGACGAGGTCAGCTACGTCTCCGAGACGGACCGCAAGCAGGCCGGCATCGAGATCCACAGCGGCCGCAACCGCATCGTACGCCGAATCTTCGAGTCGCTCGGCTACCGCGTCGTCAAGCTCGACCGCGTGTACTTCGCCGGCCTCACCAAGAAGAACCTGCCCCGCGGCAAGTGGCGCTACCTCTCGCAGGATGAGGTTAATCACTTGCGTCAGGGCTCCTTCGAATAACTTCGAGGGCGTTACCTCCGCCGAATAAATACCCGGGGCTGTGTCAAGATAACATTGGCGCAGCCACGACAAAAGACTGAAATGAAAGAGATAAAGAGAACCACGGTCAGGGAACTGCTCGCCAACCCCTCGGAGTACGTCGGCAAGGAAGTCGACGTCAAGGGCTGGGTGCGCACCCGCCGCGGCAACAAGAACGTACAGTTCATAGCCCTCAACGACGGCTCCACCATAAAGAACCTGCAGATTGTCGTGGCCCTGGACCGCTTCACCGACGATGAGCTGCTCAAGCTCGTCACCACCGGGTCGGCCATCCACGCCCAGGGTCCGCTGGTGGAGAGCCAGGGCAAGGGCCAGACCGTGGAGCTGCAGGCCGACGACCTCCAGGTCTACGGCACCGCCGATTCCACCTACCCCCTCCAGAAGAAGGGCCACACCATGGAGTTCCTGCGCGAAAAGGCTCACCTGCGCCCCCGCACCAACACCTTCGGCGCCGTGCTCCGCATCCGCCACGCACTGGCCTTCGCCGTGCACGACTTCTTCAACTCCAAGGGCTTCAACTACTTCCACACCCCGCTCATCACCGCTTCCGACTGCGAGGGCGCCGGCGCACAGTTCCAGGTCACCACCCTGCCGCTCGACGAGCTTCCCCGCACCGAGGACGGACAGGTGGACTACAGCAAGGACTTCTTCGGCAAGATGGCGTCGCTGACCGTCTCCGGCCAGCTCGAAGGCGAGCTCGGAGCCACCGCCCTGGGCTGCATCTACACCTTCGGCCCCACCTTCCGCGCCGAGAACTCCAACACGCCCCGCCACCTCAGCGAGTTCTGGATGATCGAGCCGGAGATGGCATTCTACGAAATCGAGGACAACATGGACCTGGCCGAGGAGTTCATCAAGTACTGCATCGGCTACGCCCTCGAACATTGCGCCGACGACATACAGTTCCTCAACGACATGTTCGACAAGGGGCTGATAGAGCGCCTTAAGTTCGTGCTCCACAACGACTTCGTGCGCCTGCCCTACACCGAGGGCATCAAGATTCTCGAAGCCAGCGGCCGCAAGTTCGAGTTCCCCGTCTACTGGGGCGTCGACCTGGCCTCGGAACACGAGCGCTTCCTGGTGGAAGAGCATTTCAAGAAGCCCGTCATCCTGACGGACTATCCGAAGGAGATAAAAGCCTTCTACATGAAGCTCAACGACGACGGAAAGACCGTGCGCGCCATGGACGTGCTCTTCCCCGGCATCGGCGAGATCATCGGCGGCAGCCAGCGCGAGGAGGACTACGACAAGCTGAAGGCCCGCATGGACGAACTCGGCCTCAAGGGCATGGACTGGTACCTCGATACGCGCCGCTACGGCTCCGTGCCACACTCCGGCTTCGGACTGGGCTTCGAGCGCCTCGTCCTGTTCGTCACCGGAATGCAGAACATCCGCGACGTCATTCCCTTCCCCCGCTACCCCGGCAACTGCGAATACTAAGCCGCCCTCACCGCCGAGCTTCCGCTCGGCGGCAGCTCCAGAAATAACACCGCCTGGCACCGAGGCACACAGCCCGTGCCAGGCGGTGCTTTTATCTCAACTTTTTTCGCTAATTTTGCGACATGAAAGAAATAAGGTTGCGTTTTGTGACCGCGCTGCTGGCGGTGCTGTGCTGCCTGGCGGCACACGCCGAGCTCAAGGTCAGCGTCATCACCTGCTGGCCCGGCCAGGAGGTCTACGAGCTCTACGGCCACACCGCCCTCCGCATCCAGGGCACCGACAACCTCGGCGCTCCCTTCGACTCCGTCTGGAACTACGGCGTCTTCAACTACTCCGAGCCCAACTTCGTGGGCCGCTTCGTGATGGGCGAGATGATGTACCAGGTGGCCGGCTACCCCTTCGCCTGGTTCATGCCCGAATACGTCGGCGCCGGGCGGCGCGTCGAGGAGCAGACACTCGACCTTACCCAGCCGCAGGCCGAGGCCCTGCGCCACGCCCTACAGGTCAACTGCCTGCCGCAGAACCGCGTCTACCTATATGACTACGTCAAGGACAACTGCTCCACACGCGTGTGGGACAAGCTCGACTCCGCCGCCGGGGGCATCGAAATCCCTGCCGGACAGCCATATCCGACCTACCGCCAGGCCATGCGGGCCTTCCACAGCCACTACCCCTGGTACTCGCTGGGAATCGACCTGGCCCTGGCCTACCCCATCGACACAGCCATCAACAACGCCGACCAGCTATTCCTGCCGCTCGTGCTCCACGACAAGCTCGCCGGGGCAAAGCTCGCCGACGGACGCCCCGCCGTGGCTTCCACACAGGTGCTCAACAACGGAGTTCCCGACGCCACTCTCTCTCCCACACCCTGGTATGCCGGGCCCATCTTCGCCGGATGGCTGCTGCTGGCCTGCGCCCTCGCATACGTGGCCTACTGCTGGCGTTCGCGCCGACTGCTCAACTGGCTGGAAGCCATCTTCTTCGGCCTCGTAGGCGTGGCCGGGTGCGTGATTGCCTTCCTGGTGTTCGTATCCGTCCATCGAGCCGCCTCGCCGAACCTGCTGCTGACCTGGATCAATCCCCTGGCACTGCTCGTGCCGGCACTCATCTGGAACCGCCGCACACGCCCCGTGGCCGTCGCCTACATGATAGCGCAGGCCATAGCGCTGGCGTTCGTGGCCATTCTCTGGCCCTTCCAGACCCAATGCGGCAACCCCGCCATGCTCCCCGTGGCCCTGACAGAGCTCACCCTCAGCATCGCCTACGCCGGCCTATACCTCCAAAAACGCAACCGATGAAAAGCACACTTCGCCATATATTCCCATTACTGCTCGCCATACTCTCGGCTCTCGGCTCTCAGCTCTCAGCTTTTGCCGAACGCCCCCAGTTGGTGATCGGCATCGTGGCCGACCAGCTCCAGACCGACTACCTGCAGGACTTGCTGCCGCTCATGGGCCAGGGCGGCTTCAACCGCCTTTTCAAGCAGGGGATGGTGATTACCGACCTCGACTTCGGCGTCCCCTCCACCGACGCCGCCTCGGCGGTCGCCGAGATCTACACCGGCGCGTGGCCCTCACAGACGGGCGTGACGGGGCGGCACCAGTTCGACCGCCGCACCCGCCGCCTCGTGCCCGCCCTGCTCGACGGCAACACCTACACCCCGGCCCAGCTGCGCCTGTCGACCATCACCGACGAGCTCGTGATCGACGGCCAGCGCTTCGGCAAGGTCTACTCCCTGGCCGCAGACCCACAGGTGGCCGTGCTCATGGGAGGCCACGAGCCCGCCTCCGCCGCCTGGATCGACCCCAACACCGGCCAGTGGGCCACCGCCCCCTACTACACAGGCGCCCTACCCGCGCCCCTGGCCATGCGCAACCTCCGCCGACCTCTCCGCGGCCGCCTCGACACCATGCTCTGGAAGCCCCTGCTCGACGTCAGCCGATACCCCGGCCTCCCACCCCAGAAGAAATACTACCCCTTCAGCCACGGCTTCCGCTCAACTGACCGCGACGTCTTCAGCCGCTTCGCCCTCACACCCATGGGCAACCGCGAAGTCACCGACGCCGCCCTACAGTACATCACCGAACTCAAGCCGGGCCACGGAAAGGGGACCATCGACATGCTCAACGTCGGCTACTCCCTGGCCCCCTACACACAGACCAAGGACGGTGACTACCGCCTCGAACTCATGGACGCCTACCTGCGCCTGGACCGCGACCTGGAACGCCTGCTCAACACCGTTGACCGCGAGGTGGGACTCGACAAGACGGTCGTATTCCTCGTCTCCACCGGCCACTTCGACAACGACGCCCGCCCGTCGGACACCTACCGCATCCCCGGCGGCGAGTTCAGCACCAAGCGCGCCGCCGCCCTGCTCAACTCCTTCCTCGGCGCCCGCTACGGCTCGGCCGACTACGTCGCCGGCATCGCCGGCACACACGTCTATCTCAACGAAAAGGCCCTGTCGGCCATCACCTCCCGCCAATCTCTCAGCTCTCAGCCCTCGGCTCCCAGCTCGACCCCGCTACAGGAGGCCCGCGACTTCCTCTGCCGCATGGACGGCATCGCGGCCGTGCAGACCGTCAGCGACATCCTCTCCGGCACCACCGATGCCCTGGAGGAGGCCAGCCGCGCCCTCGACCCGCGCACGGCCGGCGACCTCATCATCAACGTACAGCCCGGCTGGACCCTTGTCGACGACTACGCCACGCCCGTGACGCGCACCGCAATGCGCCGCTCCTCCCCCGCCACCCCCGCCGTCATCCTCTCGCCAACCCTAACGCCGACCACCATCACCGACCCCGTCTCCGCCCTGCGCCTGGCCCCCACCCTATCGCGCCTGCTCCGCCTCCCGGCTCCCGACGGCGCCGCCGCCCGCTCACTCCCACTCCCCAGGCGACAATAAAAAAGTGCGCCACTTGCATTGGCACACCTGATACCTAACGCGGAAAATCAACCGTGGTCAACCGCTGATCTCAACGTCGACACCCATCTTACGGGCAAGTGACGGAGAGACGACCTTCACCGACGTATCGGGGATGTTCCACGTGTTCAGAAAAGGTCGCATCTCCTGCTTTAGCTTATCCTGATGACCGGGGAATCTGGCCTTGTCAATTCCACCAGGCAGGTTGAGAATCAGCACAAACTGCAACTTATCGAAATCCAACGCCTTCACCGGTAGGCCAACCTGGCTCTTCCGAGCATTTCCGTGATGTCCTTCAAGCAATGCCTTCAATGCGCTGAATGAATCAACGAATTTCTTTGTGATGTCACGCCAGTACACCTGCAAATTGTCGTAGACTCGCCAGCCTTCGGGTCTGCACTTCAACTCTCCTCGCACGCTCAACGGCGCGGATTTCTTGGCCTCGATAAAGCAGACCGTATCCTGGCAGACGGCCACGCACTCGCACGACATGTTGTTATTAGTGCTCCCCTTGCAAGGTGACTTCATAAGAGGGTCTTGTTCGATACGGAAACAGCGCCCGTCGTCGAAACTGAACGTCATGCCCGACTCCTCGAAGGTTATCATAGCCCGATTTCCTCCTCGTAGAGGCGTATGGATTCGTCGATAATCGGGTTTTCCGGCATTCCTTCCCGCAAATCGAATATTGAGGCCATGCCGTCGTTGCCGCAGTCAAAGGAGACGACGGGAACAGACATTCTTTTCTGGTGCGCAAGCAGATACAGCTTCTTTATCACGAAATACGAATGGCTGGCGATGAAGAATTGTACGCCCGCCTCGGCCAAAGCGGCTACAATGTCCAGCAGGCCAATAAGGAGGCGAGGGTGCAGACCGGCTTCCGGTTCGTCGATAAAGACAAGCGATTCTCTGCTGAGGTAGTGATTGCCGATAAGAGTGTCGAAAATGGCCAGTTTCTTTGTCCCCTCGGAAGTGACGCTGATATCGAAGACCATCTTGCCCTGCTCGTACTCCCAAAGCTTCTTATCCTTGTTGAATCGGATGCGGCCGCCAAGGACATTCCCAAGGCTCTCACGTGCCCTTGCGAACCCCTGAGCCAACTTGCCCTTGATGGGTGGAGTAAGGGCAGCCGCCAAATCGTAGTAAGTGTCGTCGAAGCCGAACTCCATCCGCTGCTCGCGATTGAACTTTATCACATCCAGCAGCGACAGCACCTCCTTTGCCGGAATGAAAACGGAATTGCTGGACCTGGCGGGGCAGCTATCTACGACATTGTTGATTTTAGTCACCGTATCGGCACCGAACGAGAAACTAAACTTTCCGCCACCCTTATCCGCCATGGCAAAAGAGAGCGGGCCGTGTACAGGTTTACGCACGAGTACCCCTAGGCGCTCCACCTCGAAAAGCCAGCGCAATTTCCAGGCAAGCATTTCACTGGCAGACAAATTATTCTTACCGCGTCCTGTCAGCTCGACTGTGCGCTGAACTGCATAAAGAGACTTGAGCAAAAAAGTCTTGCCCGAACGGTTAGGTCCTATAAGCAGATTAATATTGCTGAAAGCATCCACCTTCAGTTCGGAAATAGGTCCAAAATTCTTCAGTTCTGCCGATGCTATCATGAGTATCTTTGATTACGGACTCTCTCGAAATCCTTGCAGCCACAAAATTAGTGAAAAATATCCTTATGGCAAAACATTCCTCTTCTTTTCGATAATATCCAAATGCTGCAGTGTGAACCTGGCGCGGTTTTTGCTGTTTTATGGGTGGAAGTACGCAGAATTTGCGCACTCACGCTAAAATTACTATCTTTGCAGACAATTTTGGCCCGAAGCCAAAGCCGGTCCACCGGCAGGTCCGGAAGGCCCCGACACACTAAACCGACAAATGGGAATAGGCACAATACTCAAGAAAATCCTCGGCGACCAGAGCGAACGCGCCGTTCGCCCTCTGTGGAAACGCGTCAACGAGGAAATCAACCCCATCAGCGCCGAGCTGGTTAACCTCTCTAACGACGAACTGCGCGCCCGCGTCGACGCCGTGCGCGACGACATCCGCGGCGAGGCACAGCAGTACACAGACCGCATTGCCGAGATCCGCGCCGAAATCGAGACGCTCGACTACGACAAGCGCGACCCACTGTGGAAGGAAATCGACTCCCTGCGCGAAGAGAAGTTCGACATGTACGCCCGCAAGCTCGACCAGGCCCTCCCCGAAGTCTTCGCCATCGTCAAGGAGACCGCCCGCCGCTTCAAGGAGAACGACACCATCGAGGTCACCGCCACCGACGCCGACCGACAGCTCGCCGCCGACGGCAAGGACTTCATCACCATAGACGGCGACATGGCCGTCTACAAAAACGAATGGGTGGCCGGCGGCAACCTCACCAAGTGGGACATGGTTCACTACGACGTCCAGCTCATCGGCGGCCAGGTGCTCCACGGCATCCTCCAGGGCGACAAGGTCTCCAACAACATCGCCGAGATGGCTACCGGCGAGGGCAAGACACTCGTGGCCACCCTCCCCGTCTTCCTCAACGCCCTCACAGGCGAAGGCGTCCACGTCGTCACCGTCAACGACTACCTGGCCAAGCGCGACTCCGAGTGGATGGGCCCGCTCTACCAGTTCCACGGCCTCACTGTCGCCTGCATCGACAAGACCAAGCCCAACAGCAAGGAGCGCCGCGCCGCCTACAACTGCGACATCACCTTCGGCACCAACAACGAGTTCGGCTTCGACTACCTGCGCGACAACATGGCGCTCATGACCGAGGACCTCGTGCAGCGCCACGAGCACTACTACGCCATCGTCGACGAAGTCGACTCCGTGCTCATAGACGACGCCCGTACCCCCCTCATCATCTCCGGACCCGTCCCCAAGGGCGACGACCAGATGTTCGCAGAGTTCAAGCCCAACGTCGAGAAGCTCTACAACGCCCAGCGCAAGCTCGCCCAGAACCTGCTCGTTGAATCCAGGAACAAGATAACGGCCGCCCTCAGCGGCGACCCCGACCAGATTGCCAAGTATGACGAACGTTCGCCCGAAGAGAAGGCAAAGGGCCCCCTCAAGGCCAACGACCTTCTCGAAGACGGCGGCCTCGCACTCTTCCGCGTCTACAAGGGCCTGCCCAAGTACCAGCCCCTCATCCGCTACCTCAGCGAGGAGGGCATCAAGCAGATCCTGCTCAAGGTCGAGGCCAAGTACATGGCCGACAACAACAAGGAGATGCCCAAGGCCGTGGAGCCCCTCTTCTTCGTCATCGACGAGAAGAACCACTCCATCGAGCTCACCGACAAGGGCATCGACATCCTCTCCGGCACCAACCAGGACCCCGAATTCTTCATCCTGCCCGACATCGCCGCCCAGCTCTCCGCCGTCGAGAACGAAGACCTCTCCGACGAGCAGAAGCAGGAACGCAAGGACGAGCTGCTGCAGAACTACTCCATCAAGTCCGAGCGCGTGCACACCGTCAACCAGCTCCTCAAGGCATACACCCTGTTCGACATCAATGTGGAGTACGTCATCGACGACGGCAAGATCAAGATCGTGGACGAGCAGACGGGCCGCATCATGGAGGGCCGCCGCTACTCCGACGGCCTGCACCAGGCCATCGAGGCCAAAGAGGGCGTCAAGGTCGAGGCCGCCACGCAGACCTACGCCACCATCACCCTCCAGAACTACTTCCGCATGTACCGCAAGCTCGCGGGCATGACCGGCACCGCCATGACCGAGGCCGGCGAGTTCTACGACATCTACAAGCTCGAGGTCGTGGAGATTCCTACCAACCGCCCCGTCATCCGCAACGACCAGAACGACCGCGTGTACCGCACCAAGAAAGAGAAGTACAACGCCGTCATCGACGAGATACAGGCCATGATCGAGATCGGGCGCCCGGTGCTCGTGGGCACCACCTCCGTCGAGATCTCCGAGCTGCTGAGCCGCATGCTCCAGCTGCGCAAGATACCGCACCAGGTGCTCAACGCCAAACTCCACCAGAAAGAGGCCGAGATCGTGGCCCACGCCGGCGAGAAGGGCATGGTCACCATCGCCACCAACATGGCAGGCCGCGGCACCGACATCAAGCTCGCCCCCGAGGTCAAGGAGGCCGGCGGCCTGGCCATCATCGGCACCGAGCGCCACGAGTCCCGCCGCGTCGACCGCCAGCTCCGAGGCCGCGCCGGCCGACAGGGAGACCCCGGCAGCTCTGTCTTCTTCGTATCCTTCGAGGATACCGTCATGCGACTCTTCGCCAACGAGCGCATCGTCAAGACCCTCGACCGCCTCGGCTTCAAGGAGGGTGACATGATTGATTCCAAGATGGTCACCAAGTCCATCGAGAACGCCCAGAAGCGCGTCGAGGAGAACAACTTCGGCATCCGCAAGCGCCTGGTGGAATACGACGACGTGATGAACGCCCAGCGCAAGGGCGTCTACGGCCGCCGCCAGAACGCCCTCAAGGGCGAGCGCGTAGGCTCCGACATCGCCAACATGATTTACGAGACCGCCGAGGAAATCACCGGCCGCGCCTCGGACTTCGACACCCTGCAGGAAGAAACCCGCAAGGTGCTCTCCCTCGACGTCCCCATCACCGCCGAAGAGTACCCCCACCTCGACCCCTCCGACATCACCGCCCGCATCGCCGAGGCCGCCATGGCCGACTTCAACCGCAAGAAAGAGAAGATGGCCCAGGGCGCCATGCCATACATCAAGGACTTCGTCGAGCTCCAGGGCGCAACGGGCCTCGTCGGAGTGCCCGTCACCGACGGCAAGCGAGTCTACAACATCCGCTTCGACATCACCGAGGCGTACAACAACAACTGCTCGTCGCTGAGCAAGTCGTGGGAGAAGGCCGTGCTGCTTAGCTCCATCGACCGCGCCTGGCAGGAACAGCTCCGCGAGATGGACGAGCTGCGCAAGTCCGTGCAGAATGCCAGCTACGAGCAGAAGGACCCCCTGGTAATCTACAAGCTCGAAGCCTACGAGCTGTGGAAGAAGATGCTTTGGGACATGAACACCAAGTCCGTGTCGACGCTGCTCCGCGGCAAGCTCGCCGTGCCCGACTACGAGGAGGCCAAGGCCCAGGCCGAAGCCGCCCGCGCCGCCGAAGAGGAGGCCCGCGCCCAGGCCGAGGCCGCACGGCCCCGCCAGGCACTCCGACGCGAGTACTCCGCTGCCCCCGCCTCCAACCCCTACGCCGGATACTCCACCACACGCGACGACTACGAGACCAACCAGCGCAAAGCCATGCAAAGCAGCTACTCGGCGCAGCATCAGCAGCCCTCGCGCACACCCATCAAGAACGCCCAGCCCAAGGTGGGCCGCAACGACCCCTGCCCCTGCGGCTCCGGCAAGAAGTACAAGAACTGCCACGGCAAAGGACAATAAAGTCCCGGCCAAAAAGAAAATCTGACACCCGACACCCTATCGTCGAGCCGCTTGCGCTCGGCAATAGGGCGTTTTCAAATACATATTCAGCTATCAGATCAAACTTCCATAATTTGAACTGCACCCCCGTTTCAGTACAGGAAGCCTAAGAGCCACATAGGGATTTTGTTGCCGAAACCTGATTCTATATCATCGGCGACAACGTAACTGTCAGGCTTGTCGGCTATCTGCGAGAATCCTTTGCTCTTCCCTCCGACTTCAAAAATATACTTCCGGTCAAGGAGGAAATCACCTTCTTTCGCCGCATATAGCTTTCCGGCCGCACTCAACATAGCGGCCACGAAACTCTCCCTCACTGTTCCGATTTTGTTGAAGATGCCCAATGCCTGCATCACCGACGGATTGTCAAAAAGGATTTTCTCCGGCTTTGCGACATTCTTTGTGGCGTTTGCCTCATCATTGAGTATCCGCAGAATAGCTCCGTCATTAAGAAGAGTAAAGAACTTCATGAGCTGATTGCGCGAAACGCCGATTTCTCTTCCCAGTTTTGTCATGTTAGGTACAAAGGGAACGTTGTCTGCCAAAACAACAAGAAGTTTCTTGAGCTTGAGCCGGGTTTCGTATTCTATGTCTGTAATGGCAGGTATATCCGTATCAATGACACTTAATACAATTCTTTCCACCCGCTGAGAGTAAGTGAAGGAGGAAGTATCCATAAAAAACGGATAATACCCCTTTTTTAGATATTTCTCCAGTTCACCGATAACTCTGACTTGAGAAGCGATTTTAGGCGCAATTGATGAGTGATGGACAAGGATATCCTCCAGGCTATGCGACTCAAAGCCATAATTGCCTGTAAAGTTCAAATATTCTCTGAAAGAGAGGCCTGTGAGGGTATAGGTGGCGATCCGTCGAGAAAGGTCGGCTAAACTGTTGTTCAGTCTAAGTAAAGAGGAGCCGGTGAAAACCACATGGAAGCCGGGGTAGCTGTCATGAATATTCTTTAACTCCTGTTCCCAATTTGGACGCGGATAAAGATGAACTTCATCCAAATAAAGATGGGTGCCTCCATGTTTATAATGATAGTCCGCCAAGTCCACAATTGTGTTTTCATTAAAGAACAGTTGGTCCAATGATGCATAGACCCCCTTTTCTCCCTTTTCACGGCACTGCTGATACAGCATTGTGGTCTTGCCGACACCTCTTGCGCCCTTTATCATTATAAGACGGTCGCCCCACTCCACTTTATCATACAGATAACGGTAGTGGGGAGTGTCAAGGCTTTCCACTAGGCGTCGTGATATTTCATATATACGTTCCATAACTACATGATTTTTTTGCAAAGTTACAAAAAGCTTTCTCTGCAGAGAAAAGAATTGTGGCATTTCTTTTTCTTTACAGAGAAAGATTTTTTGTAAATGGCTGGAAACAAGGGAGTTAGAGCGGATGGTTATGAGGGTCTTGTCAGATTTGGAAGGATTGTCTCTACTATTGGGCATATTGGCTTCAGGGGGCCTATCGGGCCTATGCCAATGCAAAGAGTGGGGGTGGAATGCGCAGCCGGGAAGCTGCACCCCCGGAGAAAGCCCGACAGGACAGAGAATCCTATCGGGCTTAGCGGGATATGGTGAAGTGGAATAAGCTTACTTGACGGCGAGCTTTACTTGACGGCGAGCTTGTAGGCGCGGCCGTTGAGGGTCAGGATGTAAACGCCTGCCTGCAGCTCGATGCTGTTGGCGCCTGCGCTCAGGCGCGGCTCGCTGACGATGTTACCCTGCAGCGTGTAGACATGGCAGGTCATGTCGGAGGGCACGCTTACGAGGATACGGCCATAGTCGGCGGTAACGTCAATCAGAGCATTGTCGATGGCGGACACACCGCTGTTGATGTCGATGGTCACGGGACGCGACTCGCCGCCTACGGTGTAGAGGGTGGAGAGGGAGCGGTGGCCGGTGCCGGGACGCGAGATGCCGTAGATGTTGCTGAGCGAGTCGCAGTCGTAGATGAAATAACCCTGCTGACCCGTGACGGGCATTGTCTGGCCGTTGCTGACGAAGCCCTTGACATTGAGTTGGTCACCGTCGATGTTGGTCCAGTCGCCGAGGTTGGCCCCCTGCCAGAAGTCGTAGTTTTCGAAAGTCTCGAGACGCTGCCCGGCGGGGAGCAGGTCAAGGTCGGGAGCCTGCCATACGATGTCGACCGAATTCTGGTCGTTGGACACGAGCGAGCGGACCGGAGGAAGAGTAGATGCGGTGGTGGTGGTGGTAAAGGTATTGGTGTTGTTGTTGGCCAAAGCGGTATCTCCGGGCATATCCAGGGTCATGGTGTATTTAATCACCGAGTCGGGGAAAGCGAGCGTCAGTGTCTCGTCGACGGAGACCTGTGTGCTGGTAAAGGGAGCCAGCGAGGGCATCTGCTTCGAAGCACACCTTGTCGCTTCACTGTCACCTGCCCACGGTTTTTGCCATTCGGAAATAAAACCTTATCTTTGTAAATAATTAATGGCTCGAATGAAACGACAGCTCACCCACATAGACTGCTTTGCAGGACCCGGAGGCATATGCACGGGACTTGCAGCGGCCGGTTTTGACACAAAAGTTGCCATAGAGTACATAAAGAGTTGTTGCGATACATATTCGGCCAACCATCCCGGCGTGAAAGTGATTCACTCAGATATCAGAGAGGTAGCCGCAGATGACATTCTCCCATATATTCCACAGGACGGTGTGGATTTGGTTACGTCAGGCATGCCGTGTGAAACATTCTCCACCGCAGGCAACACTTCGCGCTCATTCTACGATGACCGGCAATTCCTTTTTCGCGAGGGTATCAGAATCGCAAAAATCTCTAACGCAAAAATGATATTGTTCGAGAATGTGCCCGGCATCACATCCAAAACAGTTGCCAAAGGCGAAAAGACTCGAATTGTAGACGTGCTGAAAAAGGAACTTACAGAAGCTGGATACACCAAGTTTATCGAGGTGATACTTGATGCAACTAAATTCGGGGTTCCTCAAAAAAGAAACAGGTTTTTCATTCTGGCGACAAGGAAAGACTGGGCACTGTTTGCTCCCAATCCTAATTGTGACAAGGCCGTAACTGTAAAAGAAGCACTATGCGATTTACCGAATGTCGAGCCAAATTCCGGCACAGACGCAAAAGAATATACCAGCGAGACGTCACACTTTTCCCGACTGATGCGAAATCGCACTTTCTGGAGAAGGGAGGGATTTGACGATGGCCTGTCCTTGCAGACGTCAATGAAACATAGAGCCTGCACCATAAAGCGATTCTCGCTACTGAAACAGGGAGAAGGACTGAAAGACCTGTTTGAACGATACACAGGCGAAGAGAGGTCCGAACTTCAGCGCCAAAGGATTCTCCCGAAAAAACTGTTCATAAAACGAAATGTCAGACTCAAGCTTGACGAACCTTCGAGTACGGTGACCAGCCATTGCCTTGAAGAGTTTGTGCACCCTCTCTATGACCGAGCTCTGACAGTAAGAGAATGCGCAAGATTACAGTCTTTCCCCGACTCATACATTTTCGAGGGACCGTTCCTGGTTCCTCACATAGACCGTACCGTCCAGGACAAGTACGAACAGATAGGGGATGCCGTCCCGCCTCTGCTTGCCTACGCATGGGGTGTCACAATATCACAAATTTTTGACAACTATGACAGATAAAATCTTCCAATACTGCAAACAAACGTGTCTATACTTCCACATACCGAAAGGCATATGCAGACTTCCTAAAGGGCAAAACAGCATCTGACAAGACACGACAGGCCGCGGAACAGTTCGCTCAAAAGCTGTCAATCAGGGCTTCTTTGAAGGAAGGCGTCTCACGGTTTCCCGATGACGATGTTGCAGATATATGGAGAGGCGTATATAAGGTGCATATTTTCCGCAAATCAGGCATTAACGTAGACGAACAGACTGTGGCCAAAGTCATCAGTGCAGAACAAAGCTGGCGCAAATCCAGTGGCCACGCATTCGAAGAACTGATAAAAGAGCTGGCAAATCTGTCACTGCAGGGAACGAATGTCGCGATTCTTCTTCAGAAGGATTTGAATCTTCTGATAAAGGCCGGTGAAATCGCCAATGAGCCGCGAGACATAGCGTGGATAGAAAAACAAATCAGGGCATCCATCTTTGACCTTTACGCCATAGTGGAAAAAGAGGACAAGCAATATGTCTTCGGGTGCATTCAGAGCAAGACATCCATCAGAGACCGTGTCACGAGAGACCGCGAACCGTCAATGCACGCCATGCAGTCGTTTTTCTGGAGCGCATGTATCGCCTTGGACGGAGAGTTCCTACGTATGCCTAAATTCGTAGGCATGGTAAACGGAGGCACACAGGAATTTCCCGAAAACGGATGGCATGGCATGTACGTGCTGTCGGAGATAGTCGCCGAAGACCGTATATACAAAAGCGGCTTCGACCTTGCCCTCTTTACCGAACACGCGAAGGAAGCGGCAAAGTATTGGCTTTCCCAACGCCAATGGTTCAACCTTGAATGGAAGGCAACCATGCCACAGTGAATTTTGTAGTAACGCGAGTTCGGGATAAGGAGTGAGATGAGAGTGTTGCAAAATCCGGCGAATCGTAGGGCTGCACCCTGGTGCAGCCCTACAATTTGACCGAAATTTTGAATTTTGACACACCCCCATTGCGGTTAACAGACGGTAGGTTCAAAGGGTGAGGTTGGCCATCTCGATGGCGGCGGCGGCGGCTTCGGAGCCTTTGTTGCCAAGGGAGCCGCCGGCGCGGTCGAGGGCCTGCTGGAGGTTGTCGACCGTCAGGACGCCGAAGATGACGGGAACAGTGCCGGCGGCGTTGAGGCGCGCCACACCGGTGGCGGCGATCTGGCATACGTAGTCGAAGTGGGGAGTGTCGCCACGGATGACGCAGCCGATGACGATGACGGCGTTGTACTTGCCGTTGGACTGTGCGCGGGCGGCGGCGTAGACGAGCTCCACGGTACCCGGCACGCGCACCACTTCGATGCTGTTGGGTCCGAGGCCGACGGAACGGAAAGATGTCATGGCGCCGTCGAGGAGCGCATCGGTGATGTTGTCGTTCCAGCGTGCCACTACTACGGCACAGCGGAATCCGGGCTTGGGCGACGGCATGGCGAGCGTCTGCCCGGCTGTGTTGAGAATAGTTGACATGATTTTTTTAGCCGAGAGCTGAGAGACTGCCGATACGCTGGTGGCATTGTCCCACTCTCGGCTCCCAGCTATTTGTTTTTGTCGGCGATGGGGAGAATCGTCTCGTCCTTGCTTACGATTACCTCGTTGTTGGGTTCTGGTTCCTTGGCCTTGGCGGGCTTGCGGCCCTTGAGGCCGAGGCGGTGGAGGAATGCCTTCCAGATAGGCTCGCGCTCGATGTCGGCGTCGATGACCTCGATTAGGGCGAGGATGTCCTCCTCGAGCTCGATGGTGCCCAGGGCGATGGCGTGAGGCAGCAGGGCCTCGAGCAGGCGCTTGGCGCGGGGACGCATGGCGCGGACGCGCATCATGATCTCGGCCATGTCCAGGCTCATCTTGACTTCCTTGCGGGTGATGCGGCCCGAGCGGCGCTTGGAGTACTTGATGGCCTCGGTGTAGAACTTGAGGGCGGCGCGGTAGTCGCCGGAGGCGGCAAGCAGCTCGGCGACCTTGCGCAGCGACTCGACGAGCTTCTCGGTGGCGGCGGCCATGCCGGAGTTCACTTTCTCGTACAGAGAGGCCGTCTGAAGCTCCTGGCGGGCGAGCATGTCCATGGCCTTGCGGCGGGAGCGGAGGATGCGGGTGCTCAGGTCCATGGCCAGGATGTGCATGGCGCCGAATTTCTCGGAGTCCTTCTTGACCAGTACGCCGAGGACCTTGAAGAGGATGTCGAGCTCCTTCTCGCTCTGTCGGTAGTCCTTGAGGGTATAGTGTATTTCGGCAAGGTCGAAGAGGAGGGCGACGAGAGCCTGGCGGAAAGAGTCGGACTCGTAGTCGGGATGCGCACGGAGCTCGCGGAGACCTTCGACTACGCGCTCCAGAGCGTCGCGGTAGCGCTGCTCGGCCACCAGCTGGGCAGTGACGCGGCGTATTCCTTCCACTTCTTTGAGAACGCGATGGGCTTCGCTGTCGCGTTTCTCGCCCATGGTCAGTATAAGATCGTTGAGAAGCATATATCTTTCTTTTCTTTAGTTGAATTGTAGCCCTCTACCGTTGTCAGCAGTTCGCGGCTTTCTTGGCGGCGGAGCCGAGGTATCCGCCGTGGTGGCGCAGGGCATAGTCGTGGGCGGTCAGGCCGATGGCGGTCATGGTGGCCACCACCAGCACGTCGCCCATCACCGTCATCTGAGTGGTGGAGACGGTGGGTGTCAGACCCAGGGGGCAGACCTCGGGGGCGCCCCCGGTGTGCAGGCACACGTCGGCTTCCTGCGCCAGCGGACTGCGGTCGTTTCCCGTTATAACAATCAAGGGCACGTCAGGGTTCAGTCGGCGTGCCAGGTCCACAAGCTCCACTATCTCGCGGGTCTTGCCGGAGTTGGAGAGGAGGAGCAGCAGGTCGTCGGCCTGGAGTATGCCGAGGTCGCCGTGCTGTGCCTCGGCGGGGTGGAGGAAGACGGCCGGGGTGCCGGTGGAGCAGAACGTGGTGGCGATGTTCATGGCGATCTGGCCACACTTGCCCATGCCACTGACCACGAGCTTGCCGTGGCGGCGGTGCACGTGCTCCAGTATCAGTCGCAGGGCCTGCTCATAGCCCTGCGAGGCGGGAATGGAAGCCACGGCCGCGCTCTCGGCGGCGATGATGCGGCTGAAGAGGGCCGCGGTGTCTATGTTGTGGGTGGTGTTCATATTTTGAGGGGTATCGCCGAGCCGAAGCTCGACGGCAATTGCAGAGTAAATGTTTCGGCCGCACGATCCGTGCGACCCTACAGCTTTCAGATGCGGCACTGGTTGCGCTCTAAGGCGTTGATACCGTCGCGGGCGCGGTCGGAGATTTCGACGGTGACGCCCAGGTCGGGGTCGTAGCTGACCATGACGGTGCGACACACGGCCTTGACCTGCAGGTTGGAGGCGTTGACCATGACCTGCTCCAGGGTGAAGGCACGCTTGCCCAGCTTGATGCAGCGGGTGTAGATCTCTATCGGCTCGCCGTAGTAGGCGGAGGCTATGAAGTCGCAGTCGATGTTGGCGATGACGGTCTCCACCCTCCGCCAGTCGATGTCGCCGCGCATGACCTGCTGCAGGTACTGGGCCTTGGCGGTGTCGAACAGCGAGAAGTACTGCACATTGTTGAGATGGCCGAGGATGTCGATGTCGTTGAAACGAATCTGCACCTCGGCACGTGCGTGGTAGAGCGATGGGTCGAACTGGAAATCGGGTTTCTGTGTCATACGAAGCGTATGTGTTTGATGACTTCGGCACCGCACTGCTCGTTGATTCGGGCGATGAGGGTGCCGGAGTTTATGAGAATCTCCTGCCGGAGCACGGGGATGTCGCAATGTATGTGGAGAGTGCCGCGGTCTATGTCGAGGGCCTGCGCCTGCCGGGCTACAGCCTCGCCGGCGATCTGTGGCCAGAGGGCGACGGCCTGGCGCTGCGTCAGGCGCGAACGGAGACGGCGGCTGTCCATGATGCCGTCGAGCACGGAGGCGAGCGTTACGGGGTGAGTACGTTTCATGTCCGTGTCAGATTCGTGCGAAGGCGCCGTTTTCGGCCTGAAAGAGGAGATGGCCGTCGATGCCTGACAGTATGCGGTCGAGGTGCTCGCGGTTGGTGTCGGTGATGAAGATCTGGCCGAAGCCGGAGTCGGGTCCGACGACGGAGAGGATGTGCTCCACACGTGAGGCGTCGAGCTTGTCGAAGATGTCGTCGAGCAGCAGGATGGGAGTCTCGCCGCGAGCCTGGCGCAGGTAGTCGAACACGGCCAGCTTCAGGGCCACCGTAAAGGTCTTGAGCTGCCCCTGGCTGCCTATTCCGCGCAGCGGATGGTCGCCGAGCATGGCCTCGAGGTCGTCGCGGTGCACGCCCTGGGAGGTGTAGCCGAGGATGGCGTCACGCTGGCGGTGACTCTCGAGGATTTCGGGCATGGCGGCGTCGTTGAGGGCGGACCTGTAGCGGATGGCGACGTCGTCGGCGCCGGCCGAGAGCGCCCGATGGTAACGGCTGAAGATGGGTGCGAGTGCCTCGGCCCACTGCCGGCGGACGGAGTGTATGGCGGCGGCGGCCTGGCACAGGGGCTGCTCCACGCTCTCGTAGAGCAGGGCGTCGCGGATGCCGGAGCGGAGCATGCGGTTGCGGCTCTCCAGCGACCGAGTGTAGTGCATGAGGTGCTGGAGGTAGGCGCCGTCGGCCTGCGAGATTACCATGTCCATGAAGCGGCGGCGCTCCTGTCCGGCGCCGAGCACTATGGCGGTGTCCTGCGGGGCGACGAGCACCAGGGGCAGGCGGCCGATGTGGGCGGCGATGCGGGGATACTCCTTGCCATCGGCACGCACGGACTTGCGGCGGCCGCGCGTCATGCCCACCGACAGGCTGAGGGTGGTGCCGCTGTCGGCCAGGTAGTCACCTTTGAGCAGGGTCGTCTCCTGGCCGTGGCGCATGAACTCGCTGTCCGGGAGAGCCCGAAATCCGCGCATGAAACTCATGAAGTGGACGGCCTCGAGCAGGTTGCTCTTGCCCATGGCGTTGCGGCCCAGGACGCAGTTCACCTTGGGCGAGAAGTCGAGCCTCGCCTCGGCGATATTCTTGAAGTTGAGAATCTCGGCGCCGCGCAGTACCATGACAGGTCAGAGTTTCTTGCCGTAGGCGAGGTCGCCGGCGTCGCCCAGACCTGGGACGATGTATGAGTGGGCGTTGATTTCGGGGTCGATGGCGCCGCACCATATGGTGGTCTTCTCCTGCGGGAAGACGCCGGCGACGTAGTCGACGGCCTGGCGGGAGGCGATGACGGAGGCGACGTGGATGTGGGCCGGCTCTCCCTTGCCGAGCAGCGCGCGGTAGGCGAGCTCCATGCTGGCGCCGGTGGCAAGCATGGGGTCGGCGATTACCAGCGTCTTGCCCTCGATGTCGGGGGATGCGAGGTATTCGATGAGGACGTCGAAGGTGTCGCCTTTCTCCTTGTAGCGGCGGTAGGCGCTCACAAAAGCGTTCTCAGCGTAGTCGAAGTAGCTCAGGAAGCCCTGGTGGAATGGTATTCCGGCGCGCATGATTGTGGCGAGCACGGGTTCCTGGGCGGGACGACGGCAGCGGGCGGTGCCGAGGGGCGTCTCGACGTCGCTCTCCACGTATTCCAGGCGGTGGCTGATCTCGTAGGCCATGATCTGGCCGATGCGTTCCAGGTTGGTGCGGAAGCGCAGCGGGTCGGCCTGGATGCGCACGTCGCGCAGCTCCGCCATATAGACGTTGACGAGGCTCGGACGGTCCTCGAAGTTGATAATCTCAATCATTGCCGCAAAATTACTAAAAAATGCACAAAGCACAATGCACATTGCACGGAAAAACGTTGTGGACGCTTCCGCGCAATGGACACAACTTTTTCAGGGCGGTCCTTATCCCGAACTCGCGTTATTAAGCAAGCTCTTAAAATGACGGCTTCCACGAAAAACACCGCGCTCCGGAAAGGAACGCGGTGGCGTTGATTCATGGTATGTCTTGTCGGATTTTACGGCACCATCACCTTGCGGGTGAGACGGCCATAGCGGACAATGTATATTCCTTTTGCTAAGGAAGCAGGGTTCATGCGCATGCCGTAGAGGTTGTAGACCTCGGCACCATCCGGAACTTCCATTGCGCCCGGCATTATGGTAATGGGCATTTCGGCGTCTTCGGCGCTGATTGCATTCACGCCAAGGGTGATGGAATTGAACTGTTTCCATACGTCGGCTGTGCGGTAAGCCGAGGCAGCCTCATGGCGTACTACCAGAGTGGTCTTGGCGAGGACGTCGGCATCGAAAGTGGTGGAGTCTACGGTGGGCGGAGTGATGGCGTTAACACGCAGGGTCTTGAGGTTGGTGCAGCTTACGAAACAGAGCGTTCCGATTTTGGAGACGTTGGAACGCAGGGTTACGGAAGGCAGCTTTGAGCAGCCGTTGAAGACCTGGTTGCCGAGCGATGCTACGGTACGGGGAATGTATACGGAATCCAGCGAGGTGCAGTTCTTGAAGGTGAAGTTGGGCAGCATGGTCAGCTTTTCGGGTAGAATCACCCTCTTGATGTTTGAGCATCCGAAGAAGGTGGACTGTCCCATGGTGGCGATGTTCGGGCCGAAGGTTACGGAGTCGAGCGCAGTGCAGTTGTTGAAGGTGCCGGCACCTAAGGCTGTGAGCTTGGACGGCAGCTTGACATAGCGGAGCGCTGTGCAGTTCAGGAAGATGGTGCCGCCAAGCGAGGTGATGCTTTCGGGCAGGTCCACGCCGGTAAGGGCTGAGCAGCCTGAGAAAGTGGCGCCACCGATGGCGGTGAGGCCCTCAGGCAGCTTGACGCTCTTGAGCGCCGTGCAGCGCATGAAGGTGGAACCTTTCAGCTCTTTTATGTATGAGGGAACGGTGAAGGTTGTCAGCGCCGTGCAGCCTGCCAGTAAAGACATAGGAATCGCGGTGATGTTCTGCGGAAGCACCACTTCGGTGAGCTTCGGGTTGTTCTGCAGGATGCCGGAGCTGGCGAGCTTGCATTTCGCTACTTTGGGGAACGTAATCTTAGTCATGTTCGGGCAAGAGGCGAAAGCCGTAGAGCCAACGAGATCCATGGTGTCGGGGAGTACTACTTCGGTAAGTCCGCGGCACTCCATGAAGCCCTGGAGGTCAATGCTTTTCAGGCTCTTGGGGAAGGTGAACTTGACGGCGGTGTTGCGGAAGGCGGCACCTTTTATGGTTACTACGTTGGGGAAGGCCGCAGTGGTGAGGCTGGTATCGTTGAGGAACACGGACTCCATGATGAGAGTCACCTTGTCGCCGCCATGGACTTTCTGCAGCTTAGGGCTGGAACCGAAGGCGGAATTGCCGAGGTAGTTGACGCTGTCGCCAAGGGTTACCTCCGTCATCTTGTCACAGTAGGCGAAGACGAGGTTCTCCACACGCTGTATTCGCTGGGGGATAGTCACGGTGGTGAGGGGTGTGTACTCGAAGCATCCTTCCTTGAGCATGCGGAGTCCCTGCGGAAGGGTCACTGCCGGGAGGGAAGACTTGCGGAAGGCGTAGTTGTTTATCACCAGCACGGTGGCGGGGATTGTCACCGAAGTTATGCTCGTGGCGCCGTCGAAGGCATAACAGCCTATCTCCACAACCTTGTACTCCTTGCCGTCTATTGTGGCTGTGGCCGGAATGTTGACGTCGCCGGTATAGGAATTGCCGGTAAGGCCGACAAGACGGTCCTGTTCCGAGAGGATGTTGTATTTCAGCCCGTCAGCAACCACACCCTGCTTGGTGCCGTATTCATATACACGCTGGAAACGACGCCAGTTGTACTGATAGTCGAACCATGTCCCGGCGGGCACGTTGAGCGTGGCGCCAGCCAAAACGGTAGTGGCGAAAGGCGAAGCCTCGATGTCCGGGGCCTTTGGGCTGTGGGCGTTGATGGTGCGCAGTTTCAGAGTCTTAAAGAAGGCCCCGTACTGTATATCGCGCAAGGTGGCCGGCAACGTCACCGTGACAAGCTTGTTGTTGTTGCTGAATGCGTTCTCTCCGATGGAGGTCAGGGCATACTTAATCCCTTCGTATACTACGGTGTCGGGAAGGTTCACTTCAGTAGGGTTGGCGGCGTTGGAGGCGGTGAGCTGTACGGTGTGCTCTATGGCCGACAGGACCTTGTAGCTCAGACCCTCGCTCTGGAAGGTCTGCGCCGAAAGAGTCAGTCCGCCCAGCGTCATCAGCGCTGCAATGAGGTACTTGCTTTTCTGCATATATTATTGATGTTATGTTGTTGTTTCACTTTGCTCGCAAATTTATCCTATATTTTTCCTTCCTACCACTATTCATATCCTGCAAATTTACTATCTTTGCAAAATGAAGTGTACTTATAAACTACTGCAACGAATCCTAATACACTGATATGCACCATGTTACCTCTCTCGTTTAAGATGCGGCATATGGCGGCAGAAGTGGCGGCAAAGACCTGCCGCGCTCTCGCTGTCTCTTTATGTTTACTCCTTGTCTGCGCATGTCCCTATCTCCTGAGAGCCGACAGAAGCGTCTCGACAGACCTCAAGTGCCAGTATTTCCTCAACAAGATGCAAAACGAGAAACTGCCGGTAATGCGCAGGGTGCCGTACATAGATTCCCTTGAGAGGCTCGACCCTTCCTTCGCCTCGCGTCACCTGAACAAGAAAGGTCATCTCTATATGAAGGCCACACGCTTCAACGATGCCCTGCGCTGTTTCGAGAAATTGGCTAAGCAAAAGAATCTCTCTCTCGACGAACGTCTGAAAGCGTTGTACTGGCAGGCATGGTGCTACAATGCCACCGCGCAATATTCCAAGGCGTTGAACACCGTACTCAATATCTTTGCGTCCGAGAAACCTGACTCTCTGTGGTACCACGATGCATATTCCTATCTGCTTGTGTACAGAACTTACGATTTGCTGAGGCAGCACAATATGGCCGAACGCTATCTCGTCAAGGCCGACAGTGTGCTTAAGTCCCGATCTCCAAAGTCTAAGAAATGGGGAGATCTGCATCTTACGGTGGAACTATACAAAGCGGCTCTCTACCTGTGCCGGGGAAGGTATCCCGAGGCTTTGGCGCAATGCAGGAAGACACAGCAAATGGCTGTGACTCCCCTCGACAGACAGATGGCCGACATGAACTTCGCTTATCTGCTGGAATATATGGGCGAACCGGCAAAAGCGGAGGAGCTGTACAATCAATTCATGCAAGAGAAAAACGAGGATATAATCTATAATATCAATTATGAAAGCGCAATGTTCAACTATGCCCTGCTGTTGTTGAAACAGAAACGATACAAGGATTCGGAAGCGATATGCCGCCGACAGATTCCGAACACTTTCATCACCGGCCAGAAGAATACCCGCGGACTGCTGTATGAGGTGTTGGGGCGCGCGCTCGACGGTCAGGGAAAGCATAAGGAGGCTTTCGACGCTCTCTTTCTCTCCATGTCCACGCTCGACTCAGTGCGCAACGAACGCAGCACGGATCTTTCCGATGTCACCGCCGACTTCGAGATTCGCATGGCGGAGCTGGAACAGTCGCGTCAGTCATCGGGCAGCAGGGTAGTCTATTGGTGGGTAATAGCGGCTTTCCTCGCGGTGATTCTCGGTGCCGGAGTATATAGCGGCATAATGATTTGGCGGCGCAACGAACGCAAGCACAAGCATCGTGGAGTCATGCTGCAACGCTTCAGCGATGCCGAGCTCAGGCATTGCCGCCAGGAATCTAAGACAGGCAAGGAACTTGACGAGGCAAACCGCCGCATTGTGTCGCTGAGCATGAAGAAAGCGGAGGCCGACGGGATGCTCGCATCGGTGCGCGAGATTACGGCCGAGACAGCCTCTTCACCCCGCGAGAAGTTAAACAAGATTCGAACCCTTTTGCAGGCGATCCCGATTTCCGACCGTAACTGGGAAGTATTCCGTACTCATTTCGAGAAAGTACATCCACACTTCTTCACCAACCTCAGCCAAAGGCATCCGCATCTGACGCAGGGCGACCTTAAGATGGCGGCGTTTATAGTAATGAACATCTCCACCAATGAGATAGCCTCTTTGCTGTGCCGCTCGCAGCGCACCGTAGAGTCCGCCCGCTACCGCCTAAACAAGAAACTATCTCTCAGCGACGACCTCTCCATGGCCGAGTATCTCCGCACTTTCATGCAGCAATAGGAAGGTGCCATTAACTCTCCCATTTCCTAAAACTATTTAAAATCCTTGCCTCTCGTTTTTCTCCTCTTTAATGCACTTTTATCAAGTATGGTTAAATCACTACCTATAGCGTTAAGTTATACTTTAGACGATTGTCCAATAAATCAAATCACAAAATAAATAAGAACGCGAGTCCGGGATAAGAAACGCCCTGAAAAAAATTGAATCAGCTGCCGGATAAAGTCTCCTGTGGATTTTGGCGTTAGCGACGGATTTACTAACTTTGAGGATATAATGGCCTATGTTATATGGACCGTGGCGGCGTCCTCTCTCGCGGCGCTCCTGAGCGTGGCGGGTGTACTCGTGTGGCGTCGCCGACGACGGAAACGCGCAGAGGCGGCGACGGGGAACAGCGCGGACGACGGGGACGCCTACCTGCCGGAACTGAACCGCGAGCTGACCTCTACGGCGCTCCAACTGGCCCGGACCACCGAGGCGCTGCGCACCATCCGCGACCATTTCTGCGACGACAGCGCCGACACCGACGAGAAGATGGAGACACTGCGCCGCGACATCCTGGGCGTGCGGCTGCAGCAGGACGTCTGGGAGACGTTCGACCGATATTTCGCCCGGATGCATCCGAGATACGTGGCGACCCTGTGCCAAGCACACCCGTCTCTGACCACCGGTGAGCTGAGGATGTGCGCATTCATCGCCATGAACCTGTCCACCAATGACATCGCGTCCATGACCAACCGCTCGACACGCACCGTCGAGGCCACGAAATACCGCCTCACCAAGAAGCTGAACCCCTCCGAGCCCCTGGGTACGTACCTCCACCGCTTCCTGTAACCGAGGAAATGCACCGCCTGACCGGGAACGTCAATCCCCTACGGAGAAATGTGGATAAGCATAAAAATCCCGGAAGCGAAAACGCTTCCGGGATTTTTGTCGGAGCCGCGGCGGTGAGATGCAGCGGCGGGCGCCAGGGATATGGAATCCCCGGATAATGGATTAGCGTACCACGCGCTTGGCGGTGGTGGCGGTGCCGTCGGAGTAGACGGTGCGGACGATGACAATGGCTCCAGGTGCCGGGCTGACGATACGGGCGCCCTGCAGGTCGAAGTACTCGGTGCTGACGGCCTCGGGGGCATCGATGCCGAACTCGTCGACTCCACTGGTGCGGTTGACGGTCAGGTTAAACAGGCGGGAGAACTTGCCGTCGGCGCTCTTGACGCTGATGGTGGCCGGGCCGAGCTTGACGGGGTATACCTTGCCGGGGTCGCTTACGGACATGCGGAGACCATCGCTCAGCTCCCACTGCAGGCCATCCTTGGGATAGCCGACGTAGAAGACGTCGTTGACGTTGGAAGCCTTGTCCTCGGCCTTGGTGAAGGCCATGGAGATGGCCGCCAAGTCTGCGGCGTCGTTGCCCACGAGCCAGTTGAGACGAGGGAGCATGGCGCGGCCGAGGGTGTACTCGTCGCCGAGTTCCACGGTCTGCAGCTGCTGCTCCGAGCGGCCGCGGCCGGACGGGTCATAGCGGTAGACGGTGGTGTTGACGTCGGAGTTGTAGTAGATGTTCTTCCAGACGACATTGACGCCGGAGTTGCGCACGTAGAGGTTGGCGCTTACCAGGTCGTCGCCCTCGCCGGTGACGGTGAGGCGGCCGAAGGTGAAGCAGTTCTCCAGGGGTATGTCGGGAGTGCCGGTGCTGGCGGCGGCACGGCCAATCAGACCGCCCATGTTGAAGGGGCCGCTGAGCTCGCCCATGGAGTAGCTGTTGTACACTGCGGCTGATGTGACGGTGTAGCCTATCAGGCCGCCGACCATGCCGTTCTTGTTACCCGAGGTGGGAAACTGGCCTGTGGAGGCTACATCGCCGAGGTTGGCGCAACGGTCGATGGAGCCGCTCTGTACCAGACCGGTGACACCGCCGGTGCCGTGGCCTACGGTGGAAACGGTGCCTGCGTTGAGGCAACGGGTGGCATGGCCACGGGTGACGCCTGCAACACCGCCGACTGCCATGTGCGACGAAGTGGCGGTGGAGAAGACATTGCCGTAGTTGATGCAGGAGTCGATGGTACAGCTGGTGTTGACCTCACCTGCCACGCCGCCGATGTAGGAGGCGAAGCCGTGAATCTCACCGTAGTTGACGCAGCGGCTGATGCTTACGGGGAAGTCGGTCTGTGCGCTGGAGGAACCGGCCACGATGCCGCCTGTCTGGCTGGCGCCGGTGGAGGTGATGTTGCCGTAGTTGACGCAATCCTCAACGGAGTTGCCAGGCAGCAGTCGGCCCACGATGCCGGAGGTGTAGCTTTTGGAGGTGATGTCGCCGTGGTTGGAGCAGCCGCGGATGTAGACACCCACACCCTTGGTTGTGGTCTTGCTCAGGATGCCGGAGAAGTCGCTGACAGAGGTTGTGGCAGCCTTCAGGTCGGCATAGTTGTGGCAATCCTCGATGCGGGCGGTGGTGTAGGCCTGCCCTGCGATGCCGCCCAAGGTGGAGGTTACGGTAAACTTGGCATCCTTGGTAGTCTTACATCCGCGTACGGTGGTGTAGAGGCTGGCCACGATACCGCCGTTGGTGGTGGTGCCGCTGATGGAGCCTTCCATGGTGCAGTTCTCAATCAGGGCGTCGGCGTATGCGTAGGAGACGATGCCGCCGTTATTGCCCGTCTTGGCCGTGATGGCACCCTTGAAGGTACAGCCGCGCACCACGCCGCCGGCATATACGCGTGAGGCGATACCGCCGGCATAGCCCTGGCTGACGGAGGCGATGCTGCCAGAAACGGTACAGTTCTCGACGGTGCCGTACAGGTCGCCGACCACGCCGCCTGCGTATGCATAGAGGCTCATGGAGCCGTCGAGGGTCAGGTTGCTGACGCGGCCCGAGGAACCGATTTTGCCGAAGAAGCCCATATAACGGCCGGGATAGCCCATGGGGTGCGGCTTGGAGGCGGTGTTGGTGATGACGGTATTCTCATACTTGTAGCCAGAGATACGCTTGCCGTTGCCGTCGAAGACACCGTTGAACTGATGCGCCTGCCCCTTGGCGATGGGGCTGAGGGTATCGGTGGCGGCGAAGGTGATGTCGTTCATCACCTTGAAGTGGGTATTGGCATAATCGAATCCGGTGGCGTAGATGAATTGCGACAGACGGTTGATGTCGTCGACAGTCTTGATCTGATAGGGATTCTGCTCGGTGCCTGCGCCTGCGAAGAGCACGGGCACGGTCTGAACCGGGAGCAGACGCGCGGCATTGGCTGCGGTGATGCTCAGGGTGTCGCGGCCGATGGTGTTCCCCTGGGCCGGAGTGACGTTGAGGCTGCCGCCGCTGACGCTGAAGAGGCTCTGGTCGGCCTTCAGGGCGAAGGTGAGGCCCTGAGCGGGCGAGAGCGGAGTGTTGCGCTGCACATTGGCGCGTGTCTCGCCCGAGGCGAAGGCCACGTACATGGTGCGCAGGGACTTGGCCAGAGGCTCGTCGGCGAATGCCTTGAGCACGGGATAGGCGTTGGCTGCGAAGGTCCACTTGTCGGCGTCGGGCAGAGAGGCGGGAGCCTTGCCGGAGGTGAGCTCGGCGGTGCTGAGGGAGGTGAAGCCGGGACGGCCGGAAGAGAGGGCTGCGCCGGCCACCACTACGGACCCGTCGAAGAAGTTGTTCTCACCCTCCAGACGGGTGAGGTTGCCGGCCATGGCACCCTGTGTCGGGTCGGTGAGCCAGCAGTTGACCATACCGGTGTTGATGTTGCCGCGCAGGACGGACTGGTTGCAGACGCCGATGATGCCACCCACCTGACGGGCACCAGTGACGGTTCCCTGGTTGAGGCAGGAGATGATGACACTGGCATCGGTGTTGGTGCCGCCTGCGATGCCGCCGATGGCATTCTGGGTCTTGGAGGTGATGAAGGCATTGAAGGCCGAGCCGGTGACGTCGGCGTCATTCTGGCACAGCTCGATACGGCCGGTGTTGGCGCCGGCGATGCCGCCTGCATAGACGCGGCCCAGGGTCAGGGCACCCGCGTTATAGCAGCCGCGCAGGGTGCCGGTGTTGAAACCTGTGATGCCGCCCACATAGTCGGTGATGGCCGACTGCGGAGCATAGCTGCGGCAATTCTCGATAAGGCCCATGTTGTAGCCCGAAACGGAGCCGCCGGGGCCCCAGTGCGAGAAGCTGCAGTCGGAGCCGATGTTGAGGTTGCGCACCACGCCGGTGGCCAGGATATTGTTGAACAGGCCGGAGTAGGTGTATGATCCGTCGGTTGTGGCCTTGCCGTCGCCGTCGAAGGCCACGGCCTGAATCTTCAGGTTGCGTATGGTGTGGTTCTGACCGTCGAAGATGCCGCCGAAGCCGATGGCGGGGTTATAGCCTGCACCCACGCCGCGGAAGCCGGTGGCTACGGCGAAGTCGATGTCGCCGGTCATGCGGAAGTAGTCACCCTCGTGAGGCTGCTGATAGGTGGCCACAGCCTCGTGGAGGAGGCGGAAGTCGGCCACGCTCTTGACCAGGTAGGGGTTTTGCTCTGTGCCCTCGCCGTCAAAGAGCTTGGGCACTACGGCCAGGCGGTAGATGCGCACGTTGCCACCCTCGCGAGTCTTGGCCACGACAAGAGCGTTGGCGTAATGGTCGCGCACCGAAAGGGTGGAGCCGGAAATCTGAAGGGCTTCGGTGGCGTCGACGTATGCGTTGGTCTCGGTATCGACGATTTTCCACTCAATGCCCTCGGCCTGGGTCAGTGCGGCCGGGCTCTTGAACTTGGCGGAGGTCTCACCCTCGGCGATGGTCATGGCTACGCCGGAGAGGCGCACGGCCACGTCGTCGGCTATGGTGCGCAGGGTGGGATAATGCCCCTTGGCTGCCTGCCACACGTCGGCGCTGAAATCCTTGGGGAGCTGTCCGGAGGTAAGTGAGGCGGTGGAGAGGCCATACTTGCTGCCGCGCAGGCCGAGCACCTGATAGTCGGTGTAGCAGTTGAAGATGCAGGCGCCGATGGGGTCGAAGCCCTCGCGGTAGTAGGTGGAGCCGAACACGCCTTTGTCGGCCACTGCCTCGGAGGAGATGACCTGAGCGGAGTTGTAGCAGTTGCGCACCTCGGTCTGATAGAGCATGGAGGTGCCGGAATCGGTGGAGTACTGATAACCGACGCTGAGATAGCCGACGATGCCGCCGACCATTTCAGAGTTACCGGACTTGACTACGGTGCCGGCGTTATAGCAATCGGTCACGGAGCCTTCGCGCGACCAGGCCACGATGCCTGCGGCGGGGTTGTCGGACTCGCTTCCGGCAACGCGCTTGGCGCTGATGGAGGCGGTGTTGAAGCAGCGGGCTATGGTGGCGCCGTTTGCCAGCAGAGCGGTGATGCCGCCCACGTTGGCATAGCCGAGGTTGTCGCTGACCTGACCCTGCACATAGCAGTCGGTGACGGAGACAGGGAGCATGACGTTGGCGCTGTACATGACGGTGCCGGCAATGCCGCCCACATATTTATACATGGTGCTCATGTAGCCGACGGCGGCCAGGTTGGCGTTGACGCGGCTGTGGCTGATGGAGGCGTAAGCCTCGCCGGCAATGCCGCCGACGGTGCCTCCGGAGGTGATGGTGCCGGAGAAGGAACCCTCGCTGACGGGTGCCGAAGACCAGGCTGTCAGGCCGCCCGCGCACTCGCCGCGGCTGGTGACGGTGCCCTCGGCCTTTACATTGGTCATGGTCGACCAAGACTGGGCAGCCACGCAGGCGGCATAGCGCCCGGTGGTCTCGACCTTGACGTCGGTCATGTTCAGGTTGCTGATGGTGGAGCCGGGGCCGGTATAACCGAACAGGGCGGCCTGCATGAAGCCGCGTCCGTTGACCGTAAAGTTCCTGATGGTGTGGTTCTTGCCGTCGAGATGTCCGGCCCAGGGATTAGCCTCGGTGCCGACGGGCACGAATGCATAGCTGAGGGCCGACCAGTCGATGTCGCCGCCCAACTCGTAGTATGCGGATGCATAGCCTTGGTCGCCCGCGTTGACCTTCTCGGCCAGCACGGCAAAGTCATTGGCCGAGGCGAGCTTGTAAGGCTCGGCCTGGGTGCCCTTGCCGGCGAAAGTGACGGCATGGCTCTCTGGCCAGGCGGGCTTGAACGAGCTGGTGATGACGGTGTTGAGGTAGAAGGCTGCGGCGTAGTTGGTGGCGCCGCGTGCGGTGATGGCCCACGGCGACAGGGTGAAGCCGCCGTCGGCGACCGACAGGGTGATATTGCCCTTGGTGTCGACCTGGGCCTTGCCGTCGGAGGTGTACTGCGCCGGGTAGCAGTAGAACTCGCCGAGCATGGGATTGGTAAAGACCTTCTGGGGGGAGATGAGGGCGGTCTTCTGCGGAGTCATGCGGGCGTAGAGCACCTCGCCGTAGCCGCCACCGGCCACGTTGTAGAGGGCCAGCTCTCCTGCCGAGGTCTGCTCGATGAGGGCATAGCCCGTCACCGTGTCATCGTTATTGGCACGGCGGGAGGCGTAGGTGGCGTTGCACGGCTTGATCTCGGAGCCGGAGAAAGCGTTGAACAGCGTGTTCTTGCGGTCGCCGGCGGGGACGAACAGGCCCCAGCCGCCCACGGTGATGTTGCCGGAGGCGTCCATCTGGCCCGTGATGGGGTCGAAGGAGTATATGATGGTCCCGTTCTGCTGCCTCATGGGAGCGATCCAGATTTCGCCGTAGGTCTTGTGGTCCATGACCTTTTGGGCCGGGATGGTTACGGCCCCGTTGTCGGCCACGAAGGCACGGGGGGCGCGGAAGCCCTCCTGGGAGCCCCAGTTGTACAGGTTCTCCAGGGCGATGGAGTCGCCGTCCTGCCTGGCGGTGACCTGGGCGATGTACAGCGAGCCGTTGAAGCTGTGGTCCTTGGCGATCATCTGCAGGGAGTCGCCGGGGATGTGGAAGGCCTTGCGCTGCAAGGGTGCGGCCGTGCGGGAAGTCTTGCCTGCGGCGAGGCTGCCGAGGCTGGCTGCTGGAGCCATACGGTCGGGCCGGGTGCCCTCGGGGGCATCGGCGAACTGTGTCAGGAAGCGCCCGGCGAGCTGGGCCTCCTTGGCGGCGAGAATCTCGGAGGTCTCCCTCTCGAGGGCTTCGTGGACAGCCCGGGTCCCCTGCCTTGCAGCAGGCGCCTGGACGCTGTCGGCGGCGAACGCCTTGGCCGGGGGCGACACGGGTAGTGTCGCCAGCGGGTTCGGGCCCGCAGCCAGGCATGGCGTGCCGGCCAATGCCAGGGCTATCACACTAAGATAGTGGTTTGCCATAAGTAAATGAAATGTATTGGTTAGTTATTGAAAAGTGTGCCGAAAATAGGTAGATTCCTAAGGTAAGCATTTTTTCTCGCCGCAAAGATAATGAAAAAAGCGCGATTAACAACAAATAATGCACATTAATTTTTGCATCCGTCTACATTATCCACCTTTCCTTGGTCACCGTTCAACGAAAAATTCGTACCTTTGCGGCGGAAAATGAACAGACCTGACCTGGGAATCCATTCCCGACGATATACATCGCTGAGCCTTCTACTCGGCCTGCTGGCGTGCCTGCTGCCTTCGGGCGCGGACGCCACTGCCCTGTCAGGGACCCCCACGGACGTACTGGCCGTGCGTCCCTACATTCCTCGCCTCGGCACCACCGACTCCACTTACCGTTTCGGGCCGGACGCGGCCCCTGACATGCAGCGCTGCCGAGTAATCGACGCCAACGCCGACGGCTACTCCTGGCACTTCTCCGCCCAGGGGCCATCGGTCGTCTACGAGGGTAACGACAACGACGCCGACGACTATCTCTTCCTGCCGCCGGTGGAGCTTACGGACACCGGCCACTACCGCCTCCACTTCCAGGCCATGCGCGGCCGCGAGCCGCAGGTGCTCTCCGTGGGATTCGCCACCGCCCAGTCCGTGGCCGGTATCGTAAACTCTCAGCTCTCGACTCTCAGCTCTCAACTGACCGCCGATGCCTACGCCACGCTCGGCGCCACCTTTCATTGTTCCAAAGCAGGCATATATTATCCTGTATTGCACATATCCTCGAAAGCGGGCAGCATGGAGCTGCGTTGCCGCGAGTTCCGCGTAGAAGAGGCGCAGGGCGACGTGCGGCGACTGCCTCTGACGCTTGCCCCGACGCCGGGCGAAGCCTCGGAGTTCGCCGTCCTCGACGCCGACGGCGACGGCATCTCCTGGCGCTATCGCCCCGACAGCGCCGACTTCGCCGTCGCCGGTCCGCTCGGCGCACGCTCCGACGACTACCTGCTGCTGCCACCGTTCCGCGCCAAGTCCGGCAGCTACGCCCTCGACTTCGACGTGCGCTCAGAAAACCCGTCCCTGGCCGAGAAGTACGAGGTGCGCTACGGACCTGACGGCGTCGACCCGGCCCTCTGGCAGGTGGTGCTCACCCACCCTGCCCGCAAGGAGGGCTGGCGACGCGAACGGGCCCTGATCAAGCTCACCGACACCGTGCCCTACCGCGCCGCCATACGCTACGTAGGCGCCAACGGCGACGGCCTGCACGTGCGCCGCTTCGACATCGCCGCCTCCGAGGACTCGCTGCTGGAGCTGCCGTGCGTCATTACCGTCGACTCGCTGCTGCAGTCGGGAGACACGCTGATACTCTCCCACGCGCCCTTCCGCACGCCCCGGCAGAAGGGCGTCCACGTGGCAGTGCACTACCGTGGCACCGGCCCGGCGCCGGCCACCGTCACCCTGCTCCACAGCCCCGTGGACCAGCCCGACTTCTTCGAGCCTTTCTTCACCTGCTACGAGATGCTCTGCCGCGGCACCCGCTCCCGCACCGCCACATTCTACGCCGGCGACGACCACGGACAGACCCTCCTGGCCCTGCGCCTGGAGGGCGACAACCGCGACGGCGTCGTCATCGAGAGCATCGAGATAGACACCTTACGGGACCACGACGCTCCCGACCTGCCAGCCATTCTAAACTCTCAACCATCAACTCTCAACTCCCCCACCCTCTTCGGACCCGTGTGGGTGGAGAACCAAATACCCGCTCTCGCCATCGACGTCGAGGCCGACGGCCCATACCACCTCCTCTGGGGACGCGATTCCACAGCCTTCGGGTCTGAAACATCTCTCAGTTCTCATCTCTCATCTCTCAGCTATTACGCGGTGCCGCAGGGCTTCGGCAAGCACTACCTGACGGTGGTGCCGCTCGCCGACTCGGTGCGCGTCGGAAGAATAGAGATCCGCGAGACCGACCACCCCGCCAACGGTCCGGCCGCGCCGGCAGTAAGAGCCGTGCCCATACCTTCTCCGAAGAGCCTGGCGCAGGTCCAGATAGCCCTTCCCAAGGTCAACATGGCCGGCATGCGGCTGTGGGAGAACGAGGGGCTGAGCGTGCGGTTGACCTCCCCCGTCGACACCGTCAGCGCCTACGGCCTGCCGGGAGACACGCTGAACGTGCGGCTGCGCGTGCCGCAGGGTGCGACGCCCGTCAGCGCCACCTGCGGCAACTGGGTAGGCTGGGGCCCCGAGGGCTGCGACACGGTCTACGGCGGCACCGACGCCCCCACCCGGCTCCTCTCGCTTGAGGCCCTCCCCACCGCCGACAATCTCGGAGTGCACCTGCGCTGGCAACCCGACACCGTCGGTCGCCACGGCGCATACGCCGACCCCTCCACCATCAGCTACGCCATAGAATACACCCCCGACGGCAAATCGTGGCTCGTCGTCGACACCGTTACCTCTCAACTCGCCACTATTCCCTGTCTCTCAGCTCTCAGCTCCCAGCTCTCAGCTATCCGCTGGCGAGTGACGCCATTCAACACTTACGGAGCGGGTCGGGGTACGGAGACAGTCAGCCTCACCGGAGAGCCGCTGGCCGCCCCCCTGCGCGAACAGTTCCGGCCAGAAGTGCGGCACCTGTTCCCTGTGGCCATCTCCGACAGCCTCAAGCTGAGCTACGAGCAGGAGGGAATCGACCCATCGCGCCCGCACAGCCGCGCCATGCTCCTCGAAGAGACCGGCTACCTGCTTCTCCCCTCCTTCACCCACACCACGCCCGTCCAGCTGCTCCTGCGCCTCCGTGCCACGCCAGGCGCCATGGCCGACCTCGAAATCCTCACCGACGGACGCAAATCGCTGCTCCTGAATCTCACGGATGCTCCAGGGTGCATCCCTACAAGTCGCGACTCTCAGCTCACCGACGACGAGTGGCATACTGTCGTGGTGCCGGTACCCGACAGCCTCGTGCGCGCCGGCGACGCCGCCACCTTCCGTCTCACCCTCCGCTCCGGCATCCTGCGCATCGGCGAATACGCCATCGTCCCCTCGCGTCCGGGCGCCCTGCTGCTCGACTGGTCCAGCCTCCCCGCCGCCCTGACAGTAGGCCGGGAGTACATCTTCCGCGCCGAGCTCGTCAACACCGGCTCCGCGCCCGTCTCGCTCACCATCCCGTCCATGAGCGTGGCCATCGGCGCCAAGGCCATCGACGTGCAGCCCGACGACGCCAAGTCCACCCTGGCCATCCCCGCCGCCGAAGGCCGTACCCTTACCTACCGCTTCACGCCGCGCCCCGGCTTCTCAGGCACCCAGGCAGAGGTGGAGATAGCTCCCGACGGCACCGGCCTGCGCCTCTCGGCCCTCCTTCCCTTCTCCGACAATGCGCCCGGCACCACCGGTCTCTCATCTCTCAGCACTCAGCACTCAGCTCTCCAAGCGGTGCCCGGTGGCGTCCGCATCCTCGGCCTCTCCGGCCAGCGCGTGGAAGTCTACACCGCCGACGGACTTCGCACCGCCACCCTCGCCGTCCCCTCCGACGACCACTTCCTGCCCCTCTCACCCGCCCTATATATAGTTAGGTGTGGCGGTGTCGCCCGTAAGGTGCAGGCAAAGTAAAAGACCCGGCTACGCCAGCCGGGCCTCCTGGAACATTTCCTTTGCATTTGGCACCCGCCTCAGCGCGGGGCATCACCCGCTCCCGGACGGACGCACGGGCCATTTCTCAGCACACCCGCTCGCCGCGCAGCGTGGCGGAGCTGGCGTCGGTGACGCGCACCCGCAGCAGACTGCCGGGACGTGCGTCCCCCCGGGCGAACACCACCACCTTGTTCTGCGGCGTGCGGCCGAAGTATTCCTCCGGGTCGCGCTTCGACGGCCCCTCGACCAGCACTTCGAACTCCCGGCCTATGTCGGCGCGGTTCGAGGCCAGCGACAGCTCGTTCTGCAGCTCTATCATCCGATTCAGCCGCTCAATCTTCACCTCCTCCGGCACGTCGTCGGGCAAGTGCTTGGAGGCGAACGTCCCGGGCCGCTCGGAGTACTTGAACATGAACGCCGAGTCGAAACGGCACTCGCGCATCAGACTTAGAGTCTGCTCGAAGTCCTCCTCCGTCTCGCCATGGAACCCCGTAAACATATCCGTCGACAGCCCGGCGCCGGGCAGTATGCGCCGGATGGCGTTCACGCGGTCCAGGTACCAGGCGCGTGTGTACTTGCGGTTCATGGCCTTCAGCACCGAGTCCGAGCCGCTCTGCACCGGCAGATGGATGTGCCGGGCGATGTTGGTGTGGGCGGCCATGACGCGCAGCGTCTCGTCGCTCATGTCCTTGGGGTGCGACGTAGTGAAGCGGACGCGCATGTCCGGCGCCGCCTCCGCCACCATCGCCAGCAGCTGCGGGAAGCCGATCTCCCTCTCTCCCTCCTTATACGAATACGAGTTCACGTTCTGGCCCAGCAGCGTGACCTCGCGGTATCCCTTGGCACGCAGGTCGGCCAGCTCGGCCAGGATACTCTGCGGGTCGCGCGAGCGCTCCCGACCACGCGTGTAGGGCACGATGCAGTATGTGCAGAAATTATTGCAGCCGCGCATGATGGAGACGAATCCCGAAATCCTGTTTCCGCCCACGCGGCGGGGCATCACGCCCGCGTACGTCTGCGTCAGGCTAAGCTCCACGTCCATGGCGGCGCGTCCGGCGCGGGCGCTGTCCATCAGCTCCGGCAGCGACATATAGGCGTCTGGGCCGGCCACCACGTCCACCCCGTAGTCCTCGATGAGCTTCCGCTGCAGCCGCTCGGCCATGCACCCCACCACCGCGACGATGATGCGGCGCCCCAGCCGGCGGCTCAGAGCCTTCCAGCGCGAAATGCGCCCGTAAATCTTCTGCTCGGCATTATCGCGGATGGAACACGTGTTAATGACCACCGCATCGGCAGAATCGTCGGGCGAGTCAGCGTCAAGCAGTTCGTAACCAGCTGAATACAAGAGAGATGCGACCAGCTCGGAGTCGGCCACATTCATCTGGCAACCATAAGTTTCAATGCGCACATTCAGCGAGGGTGTGCATTTTTTTTCAAATCTCAATGATTTTTCCGGTCCGTTCATACTTGAGTTCCACAAAAAATACCTAATTTTGCGCAAAATTACCATTAAAATCTAACGTTACAAAATGAGCATACCTTTCATCACGGCAGAAGAGGCGGCCCGCGTCATCAAAAACGGGGACAATGTGGGCTTTTCGGGCTTCACCGCCTCCGGCACGCCGAAAGTTGTAACGGTTGCCCTGGCCCAGATGGCCAAGGAACTCCATGAGAAAGGCGAAGAGTTCAAGATCAACCTCTTCACCGGCGCGTCGACGAACGACCACGTGGACGGCGAGCTGAGCCGCGTCGACGCCATCAACCTGCGTACGCCCTACCAGAGCCACCCGGATTCGCGCAAGCTCTCCAACACGGGCCATATGCACTACTTCGACACGCACCTGAGCCACCTGAGCCAGGACATGCGCTACGGCTTCTACGGCGACATCGACGTGGCCGTCATCGAAGTCACCGAGATGAGCCCCAACGGCGACTTCATCCTCGGCGCCGGCATGGGCATGGCCCCCACCCTGGCCATGATGGCCAAGAAGGTCATCATCGAGTACAGCTCCTACTACAAGACCTCGTTCCGCGGCTTCCACGACAATTACGTGCCCCTGGATCCCCCCCACCGCCGCGAGATTCCCATCTACAAGCCCAGCGACCGCATCGGCTCCACCGTCCTCAAGATCGACCCGGCCAAGATCGTGGGCATCGTGCCCAGCAACGCCTCCGAGAGCATCAAGCCCTTCACCGCGCCCGACGAGATCACCCAGCGCATCGGCGACAACGTATGCCACTTCCTGGTCGACGAAATGCGCCTCGGCCGCATCCCCAAGGAGTTCCTGCCCATCCAGTCCGGCGTCGGCAACGTGGCCAACGCCGTACTCTTCGGCCTGGGCGAGAACCCCGAAGTGCCCGAGTTCGAGATGTACACCGAGGTAATCCAGGACGCCGTACTGACGCTCATGGAAGAGGGCAAGTGCAAGTTCGCATCCACCTGCGCACTGACCTTCTCCGACGAAGCCATGCTCCGCTTCATGGACAACATAGACTACTTCCGCGACAAGATCATCATGCGCCCCGGCGAGATCTCCAACCATCCCGAGATCGTGCGCCGACTCGGCCTGATTGCCATGAACACCGCCCTGGAAGCCGACATCTTCGGCAACGTCAACTCCACCCACGTGCTCGGCTCCAAGATGATGAACGGCATCGGCGGCTCCGCCGACTTCTCCCGCAACGCCTACCTGAGCATCTTCTCCTGCCCCTCCATCCAGAAGGGCGGCAAGATCTCGGCCATCGTGCCCATGGTCAGCCACCTCGACCACTCCGAGCACAGCGTCAAGATCCTGGCCACCGAGCAGGGCGTCGCCGACCTGCGAGGCAAGGACCCCATGCAGCGTGCCGAGTGCATCATCGAGAACTGCGTGCACCCCATGTACAAGGAGATGATGTGGGACTACCTGCACCTGTGCCACAACAAACTCCACATCCCGCACACCCTGCCCGCCGCCTTCGCCATGCACGAGACCTTCATGCAGACCGGCGACATGTCCCAGACCGACTTCTCCAAGTTCGGCTGCTAAGAGCGCAACGACCCGGTTGTATAGGGTCAATGTGGCCAACAAGCAGGCTGCGCCTCAGTGGCCCCAGTAGACCCAGGAACCCCATAAGCACAAAATTCCGCGGCGCGTCGGCATCCCCGGCGCGCCGTTTGCATTTTTATCACTATCTTTGCACAAAATCCCTACCTATGGATGACTATACACTGACCGACACCGAAACAGAGCCCGTCAGAGCCAAATTGCCCGATTCCACGATCCGGTTCTGCTGCGCAGCCGCCGCCATAGCCTCCTTGACCGCCTTCTTCTGCCTCAAAAGGATGTTGGTAAGCATTAGCCTGTCCGCCGCCCTGAGCTTCAGGAGGATACCGGCCTTTATCAGAATCCTATCGCCAAGCCATGCAAAAAGGGTTCAGCATGGTACGTAACCACAAGTTGCTGACCCTAAAAGATTACTATATCAACACGGACTCATGAATCTTTTTTATCACAAGGAGAGAAATCGAGTATTCCGGTGGAAGCTATCGAATCGGTTAATCCTAATGTGCCCTAAAAAGCAGGATTCGGGTGCATGACAAAATGGATATGTACCCGAAAGCCTCAAATCGGGTACATAACGGTCTCGACGTGTACCCGAAAGCCTCAAATCGGGTACAAGTCATTTGAGGCTTGTTTATCTCCCCAAAAAAGATCGAAACGATGAAATTCAAAATACAAGGTTATCAGACCGATGCCGAAGAGAATACCATGGCCGTGTTCACCGGCCAACCGCCCCTGCGGTTTAATCGCCTGAAAATTTGGCGGACAATGGGAAAAGGTCTAACTTTGTGGTGGACAAGAAACCGAAAAGCCTGACTTGTCAAGGTCGGAGCAAAGAGGAGGAGACGGCCTCCGACGCTTCTCTCTTTGTCCTGAAATTTTTGAAATTCACTCCCCTGTCGAAAAATGGGGAGTACCGCACTATAATTTTCCGGCATTCCCTTGGCGGTTAGCGATTTTGGCATTATCTTTGTACCCTGCAATTCATGGAATTGGATCTTTGACACGAAAATGAAGATAGAAGATAAGATAGCACAAGGCGTCGCCGGGGCCGTGAAGGCCCTCTACGGCGCGGACACAGACATACAGAGCGCCATGCCCGGCGCCACCCGCAAGGGCTTCGATGGCGACTACACCGTGGTCGTCTTCCCCTTCCTGCGTGCCTCCAAGGCAAAGCCCGAAGACACCGCCCAGACCATCGGCCAGTGGCTCGTAGAAAACGTCGACTGCATCGGCGCCTACAACGTCGTCAAGGGCTTCCTCAACCTCTCCATCGACCCCGCCTACTGGACCGGGGAGCTCCTCCGCGTCGCCGCCGACCCTGACTTCGGCATCCTCACGCCAGCCCCGGACGCTCCCCTGGTGATGGTAGAGTACTCCTCGCCCAACACCAACAAGCCCCTCCACCTCGGCCACGTCCGCAACAACCTGCTCGGATACTCGCTGAGCCGCATCCTGGAGGCCGCCGGCAACCGCGTCGTCAAGACCAACATCGTCAACGACCGAGGCATCCACATCTGCAAGTCCATGCTCGCCTGGCAGAAGTGGGGCGACGGATGCACCCCCGAGTCCACCGGCAAGAAGGGCGACCACCTCATCGGCGACTTCTACGTCCTCTTCGACAAGCACTACAAGGCCGAGGTCGCCGACCTCGTGGCCAAGGGCATGACCGAAGACGAGGCCAAGGACAAGGCGCCGCTCATACTCGAGGCCCGCGACATGCTCCGCCGCTGGGAGCAGAACGACCCCGAAGTTCGCCACCTGTGGGAGACCATGAACTCCTGGGTGTACGCCGGCTTCGACCAGACCTACCGCCGCCTGGGCGTGGACTTCGACAAGATCTACTACGAGTCCCAGACCTACCTCGAAGGCAAGGACCTCGTGCTCAAGGGCCTGGAGGAGGGCAAGATGTACCGCCGCGACGACGGCTCCGTGTGGGCGGACCTGCGCGAAAACGGCCTCGACGAGAAGCTGCTCCTGCGCAAGGACGGCACCTCCGTCTACATGACACAGGACATCGGCACCGCCAAGCTCCGCTACCGCGACTTCCCCATCTCCAGGATGGTCTATGTGGTGGGCAACGAGCAGAACTATCACTTCCAGGTGCTGAGCATCCTGCTCGACCGCCTCGGCTTCGCCTGGGGCAAGGACCTGGTGCACTTCTCCTACGGCATGGTCGAGCTGCCCAGCGGCAAGATGAAGAGCCGCGAGGGCACCGTAGTCGACGCCGACGACCTCATGGACACCATGGAGCAGCAGGCTGCCGAGACCGCCGCCGACCGCTTCAAGGACATGACGCCCGCCCAGGCCCGCGAGACGGCCCGCATGGTCGGCATGGGCGCCCTCAAGTACTTCCTGCTCAAGGTCGACCCCAAGAAGAACATGCTCTTCAACCCCGCCGAGAGTATCGACTTCAACGGCAACACCGGCCCCTTCCTGCAGTACACCTACGCCCGCATCCGCAGCGTCCTGCGCCGCGCCGGCGACCGCGACTACGCCGCCGCAGAGCTGGCCGTGCCCTCGCCCAAGGAGGCCGTGCTCATCCGTAAGGTCGGCGACTTCCCCAAGGTCGTGGCCGAGGCCGCACGCACCTACTCCCCCGCCCTGGTGGCAAACTACTGCTACGACCTCGCCAAGGAGTACAACCAGTTCTACCACGACTATCCCATGCTCCGCGAGAAGGACGAGGCCAAGCGCAACCTCCGCCTACTCCTGTCGCAGGTGGTGGCACGCACCCTCCGCTCCGCCGCATCGCTGCTCGGCATGGAAATGCCCGAGCGAATGTGACGTTAACAATATTTAAGTGTATGTCCGGTAACCGGGCACACCTTTTGCACATTACTATATTGTAGAAACTGAATAACGACAATGGACAACTACAACAACAACTATTACCGGCACCCGCAGACACCTCCCCCCTACCGCCCGGAGCAGGCGGCCGTGCAGACCCAGACCAACGCCGTGATGCGCAAAGTCTACGTGCGCATGTTCATCGGCCTGCTCATCACCGCCTTCTGCTCGCTGGGCATCGCCAGCAGTCCGACACTCTGCATGGCCCTCCTGGGCAACCGCATCGTATACTTCGGCATATGGATCGGCATGCTCATCATGGCCTTCGTCATCCCGGCCCGCATGAACCGCATGTCGTCGGGCGCCGTTCTCGGCCTCTTCTGCCTCTTTTCGGCCCTGATGGGCGTGCAGCTGGCGCCGATCTTCCTCGTATACCACATCGGCACCATCAGCTACGTCTTCTTCATCACCGCCGGCACCTTCGGCGCCATGTCGCTCTACGGCTACTTCACCAAGGCCGACCTGACCAAGATCGGCACCTTCTGTCTGTTCGGCGTCTTCGGACTGATCATCGCCAGCGTGGTGAACATCTTCGTGGCCTCCAGCGCCATGCAGTGGTGGATCTCCATCATCGGCGTGCTCCTCTTCCTCGGCCTGACCGCCTGGGACACCCAGACCGTCAAGCAGCTCGCCCGCCTCAATACCGACCCGGCCCTGAGCGACAAGCTCGCCACCATGGGCGCCATGAACCTCTACCTCGACTTCATCAACCTGTTTATATTCTTGCTCCGCATCTTCGGCGGCAGCCGGGATTAGGCTTGTGATAAAGGCGCATCTGCGGTGCTTTGGGAACCTCTCGCAGTCGGTTGAGCACTAAAGCACACGCCCTCCTGCCCGGAACCCCGAAGCGCCACACCTGCACCTTTCTGACAAGCCCCGGGAATTACCATTTTCGAAAACCAACCCCCAACCTCACATGAAACAAACCCTTACCTCCTTTGCGGGCATAGCCTTGTTAGCAGCGGCCATGCCCCTGGGCCTGATGGCAAAGAAGGGTGCGCCGCACTCCCTCGTGGCCGAACCCAACTACTCCACCATCAACCTGTCGTGGAAAGCACCCGACGCCCCCAAGCAGCTCCTGCGCCACAACGGCAAGGATTACGACGGCGACGCCGGACGCGTAACCACCACTCAGCATCCGGCCGTCATCTACATCGCCGCCGACTTCCCCGCCACCGACCTCACCCCGGGCGACGTCATCACCTCGCTCGACTACTTCGAGTACCGCCCCGTGGTCGGCCTGACGGCCCTCATCTACGAGGACGGCAAGCTCGTGCGCCAGCAACCCGGCGACCTGAGCGGCTACAAGGCCAACCAGTGGCGCACCGTCGCCTTCGAGCAGCCATACACCATCCCCGAGGGCAAGGACATCCGCATCGGCTTCCGCATCGACCACGGCTCCAACCTCGACTTCGTGGCCATCATGGACAACGCCTGCGACTCCCGCGGCGACCTCCGCAGCTACGACGGCCGCACCTGGGAGCACAACGGCCGCGGCACCTACCTCATCACCGCCAACCTGCGCAACGACGTCGACGAGGCCCCGACCGGCTATACCGTCTACGCCGGCGACGCCCTGGTGGCCGATAACCTGCAGGCCACCTACCTGAGCATCGGCAACCAGCCCGACGGCACCCGCGACTACCGCGTGGAGGCTGAATACGGTTCCGCCCGCTACGGAGTGTCAAAGACCGCCACAACCCTGGCACCCAAGAACTTCATCCCGGCCCCGCGCTACGTGCGCGGATACCAGGGAGGCGCCAATACCGCAGATGCCGAATGGCAGTCCCCACTGTTCCGCACCGACGACAACCTGCTGCGCTGGATCTCAATGTCCGACACCCTGGCCAACTCCATCGGCGGCACCGCCTCCTCCAACACCAAGGTATGGGTACGCAACGAGTTCGCCGCCTCCGACCTTCTCTCTTTCGACGGCGCCCAGCTCACCGGCATCCGCGCCCAGTTCCACGAGAAGACAGCCCAGAGCATCATCGCATGGGTAATGGTCGACGGCGTAATCGTGCAGCACGACACCGTGCCCAAGTCCGTCATCGACGGCATCGCAACGGACCAGTGGGTCACCTTCCCCCTCTCCCAACCCGTGACCATACGTGCCGGCCACAGCCTCGCCTACGGCTACTACATGATCCACACCCCCAAGACGCACCCCGTGAGCGTGGCAGGCGGCAACCCATGCGGCAGCAAGGACAACTCCTTCTCCACCTCCTCGCCAAACTCCAAGGACTTCGCCGCCTCCAAGCCCTCGTGGAAGACCCTGGCGTCCGGAAACATCCCCGGACACTGGATGATGGTGGCCGAGCTCGCTCCAGCTTCCGCCGACACCCGCACGCTTACCGGCTACAACGTTTACTACAACGACTCCCCAACCCCGTCAACCTATCCTGCCGACCGCCAGAACGGAGGCTGGGTCGTACCTAACCGCGGCAAGTACAAAATCGGCGTCCAGGCCCTCTCCGGCGACCTCAAGTCCGACATCATCTACACCACCGTAGACGTCGAGGACGACCACTACTGCTTCACCCCCTCCATCGTCGACGCCGCCTTCAACGACACCACCAAAGAGGTGTCCTTCGGCATGACCATCAACCGCATGATCAAGCACTACGGCGAAGCCACCTACAAGGCAGGATTCGACGAGGAAATGACCCTCAACTGGGGCGCCCGCTTCTCGCAGTCCGACCTTGACAACCTGCTCGGCTGGCGCATCAATAAGCTCAACTTCATAATCGGCGACAAGGTGCCCGCCGGTTTCTCCCTCCAGGTACACAAGGCCGACGGCACACTGCTCGGCTCCTACGACATCGGCGCCGACCAGGTCAGCCCCCTCGGCTTCTACTCCCTCACCCTCGACGACAACAAGGAAATCTACATCAACCCCGAAGATGGTCTCATCCTCAGCTATAAGGCCACGCTCCCGGCCGACTGCAAGGCACTCGTCCTCGACGCAGGACCTCTCAAGACCGATGGCGCCATCGTCAAGCTACCCGGCCTCTCCACCTGGCTCAACCTCGGAGCCGTCAACGCCACATACAACAACTACAACATCGTAATCGGCGCCGAAGCCCTGCCTCCTCTGCTCTCAGGCGCTCCCGCACAGAGCCGCGAAATCGGCTCCATCGGGACGGCCGAGAACCTCGTGCCAGTAGAGCTGAAAGCATCCGAGCTGAAGAGCGGTTTCGGCATCGAGGCCGACAGAGCCTGCTCCATGGCTCAGGCCAAGGGTACTACCATAAACTACCCCCTCTTCACCCGCTTCAACGTATACCGCAACGGTGAGAAGATTGCAGAAACCAGGGAAGGCAAGTTCTCCGAGACCCTCACCCGCAACGACGCCTTCACCTACCAGGTGAGTGCCCAGTACCAAGACACCTGGGAGTCGCCACTCTCCAACCCGCTCGTCGTGGCCAACGACATCAGCCAGCTGGCGCCCGCGCCCTACAACCTGCGCTTCGGCGACAACTTCAATCTCGTGTGGGAGGCTCCCGAGGATGCGCCCGTGCTGAGCTACTGCACCGCCGACCCGACCAGCTACGGCGTAGGCATGACCGGCGGCACCACCCGCACCACCTACGCCGTGCAGAAGTTCCCCGCCGACAGCCTCGCCGCCAACGTGGGCAACTCCATCAGCCACGTCCGCTTCGGCCTCTATTCCACCAACCTCACCTACGCCTCCGTAGTCATCCTCAAGGACCTCAACATCATCTACGAACAGCCCGTGCCAGTCGCCGACCTCAAGAAGATCCAGGAAGGCTGGAACCAGGTACGCCTCAACGAGCCCGTCGAGCTGCAGGCCGGCCACGACTACATGATCGGCTACCGCATCGACTACCCGACCGGCGAGAAGCCCATGCTCTTCGACGCCGGCCCGGCCGACGACAACCTCGGCAACCTCATGTCCGCCTCCGCCAGCCACACCTCGTGGAAGAGCCTCAAGAGCCTCAACTCCAGTCTGGACGGCAACTGGCGCATCTACGCCACCCTCAAGCACCCGGACATCTACGGCGGTCTCACGGCACCACGCAACACAGAGGGCCTGACCTACAACGTCTACCGCGACGGCTCCAAGGTGCTTGAAGGTCTTACCACCACCACAGCCAAGCCCGAAAAGCATTTCGGCGACAACGTCTTCACTGTCACCGCCGTGCGCAACGGCGTGGAGTCCGCCCACTCCAATGAAGCCACCTTCTTCGGCGCCGTCGACGGCATCACCGCCACCGCCGCCATCTACTACGACGCCGCCACGCGCACCCTCGTCACCGACTGCGCCGGAACCGTCTACGACGCCGCCGGACGGGCTCTCCTGCCCATCCCCGCAGCCGACACCAGCGTAGCCGCCCTCCCCGCCGGAACATACATCTTCCGCGCAGCCGACGGGCGCACGCTCAAGTTCCAGCGATAGTCCTTTTGTGAATCCATCTTTGGATTATTGTTGATTTATCGATAGAGCGCTCCGACCCGTCGCAGGCCGGAGCGCTTATTCTATCCGATGGAAGCAGCTATGCAATGATATCATAAGAACGCGAGTTCGGAATAAGAAAAAGTCTAAAAGATGAATCGGCAGCCCCGCACGGACTGCCGATTCCTTTTACTCCCACGACCCGACATAGCGCGAAGATGCCTCTCAGCTTTTCTTCAGCTCGGGGTATGTGACACGGGCATGGTAGATGCTGGCCAGGCGCCGCTTGAAAGTGTCGCGCACCAGCTGCACGTCGCGGAAAGTGATGTCGGAGTCGTCGTAGAGGCCGTCCGCCTCCTGGCCGTCGATGATGCGGTCCACGAGGCTGGAGATGGACTGCTCGCTGTAGTCGTGCATGGAGCGGGAGGCGGCCTCCACGGCGTCGGCCATCATCAGCAGGGTGGTCTCTACGCTGCGCGGGTTCGGGCCGGGATAGGTGAACGGTGCCGGGTCCACGGCGGTCCCCTCCGCCGCCTCGTTCAGCGCCTGCGTGTAGAAGTACCTGGCACGGCCGCGGCCGTGGTGCTCGCTGATGAAGCTGCGTATCACGGCCGGCAGCTTGGCCTTCGATGCCAGCTGAAGGCCGGCGCTGACGTGACCTATGATCTTGCGGGCGGCCACCTGCGGCGGCAGGCCGTCGTTGGGATTGGCGCCGTGCTGGTTCTCGGTGAAGAATACGGGCGAGTCGAGCTTGCCGATGTCATGGTACAGAGCCCCGGTGCGCACCAATTGCACGTTGGCGCCGATGCTCCGGGCCGCCTCGGCCGCCAGAGTCGACACCTGCATGGAGTGCTGGAACGTACCCGGCGCCTCTTCGGCCAGGCGACGCAGCAGCGGGTTGTTGATGTCGCTCAGCTCAACCAGTGTCACCGACGAGGTGAAGCCGAAAATCTTCTCTATAAGCAATATGAGGAAGTAACTCAGCGAAAGCAGCAGGGAGTTGATGCCGAGCATGCCCAGGGTACGCGGGGAGAAGGCCTCGAAGTTGCCCCCCTCTACAAGCAGTATGGCGGCGTAGGAGGCGGCATAGACCACAAAGGCCATCAGCGCCGACAGCAGCAGCTGCGACCGCTTGCTGAGCTGGTGCAGGCAGTAGGTGGCGGCCAGCGACGCCAGTATCTCCATGAACAGGAACTGGTACTGGAACGTGGCCACCATGGCCGCTATCAGCAAGGTGGTGACGAGGCCCATCACGCCGGTCCGGGCGTCGAAGAAGACCATTATCACGATCGGCACGGCGGCAAACGGCACCAGGTAGATGCCGTAGGTGAAACGCTCGAACAGCAGGATGGCGAACACGCCGAAGAGGGTGATATAGCTCACCAGGAAGATCATGACGCGCATGCTCCGCCACAGCCTGGGGCGGTAGTTGGCCAGGAAGTAGTAGAATATGAGCAGTGCCAGCAGCACCACCACCGCCTGGCCTACGTAGAAGTAGGTGTGGCGAAGCTCCATCTGGCGCAGGCGCAGCTGCTCCTCGTAAGTCTGCAGGTTGGTGTAGACCTGCGGGGTGACGATCTCGCCGAGGTCGACGATGCGCTGGCCCTTTTTTATCACTCCCTGTGCGGCGTTGACCTGTAGCATCTCCTGACTGCGGAACTTGTCGTTGGTGACGGAGTCCGGGACGACGTTGGGCATCAGGGCGACGCTAAGGGCTCGGGCCAGGTCGGCGGTCATGAGCTCGCCGCCGTGGGCGGCGCGGTACATGGAGTCGATATGCTGCAGGGCGGTGGCCGGAGAGCGCATGCCGCTGACGTCGATGAAAGTGGCCGTGGTTGGGTTGTCGCTGTTGTCCTCCAGGGTGTGGAGCTGGGTCATGGACCTGGCTCGGACGCTGTCATAGAGGGCCTGCGTGAGGATGCCGTCGGCGTAGACCTGGCGGAGCAGCCCGGTGGCGAAGTCGGCCTGGGCGGCATCGGCCTTCCCCTCCACGGCCTTGGCGAAGCGCTCCAGGCCCTCCTGCGGCGCGGAATGGTTGAAGACCACGAAGGGCACGAAGGAGCGTTCTATGGAGTCGCGCATGAGCTCGGCGCTGGCGCGGTCGCGCTGCACGGGGATGTCGAACTCGGCAGTGAGCAGGTGGTACTTCCAGGGCTGGTTGAGCTCGTAGCTGAACGACTGGTGGCCGGCGCGGGGCATCACGGCCAGGATCACGGCCACGGCGCCGACCAGCAGCGCCACGCGCACTAACAGTATCTTCGACAGGCCCTTGCGGGCTTTGGTTTCTTTCATGGTATAGCAGTGTAGGGACGCACGGGCCGTGCGTCCGAATGGGTTGAGGGGTGCGGACGCACGGGCCGTGCGTCCCTACAAGGCGGCGTCATGATGTCCTGTTTGCGAATTGGACGTTCTTGACCTTCTTGAGCGCCTTGCAGAGTGCCTCCACGGTGCGGGCAGAGTCGACCATGAGCTGCATTTCGCAGTGGAAGACCTCGTTCTTGGCGCGTATGTTCATGGACCGGACGTTGAGCTCCATGTCGAGGGTCACGACTTTGACGATGTCGGAGAGCATGCCTCGGCGGTCGATGCCGTCGACGCTGACGGAGACGGCGAAGCGGTCGGCCTTTCCCTCCCAGCGGGTAGCCACCAGGCGGGAGCCGTAGGTGCTCTTGAGCTTGCGGGCCACCGGGCAGTCGGCCTTGTGCACGACCACGTGCTCGTCGGCGGTGACGAAGCCGAGCACGTCGTCGCCGGGCAGGGGCGAGCAGCAGGTGTCCAGGCGGTAGTTGGGCGGGGTGGCGTTGGGCAGCAGCACATAGACCTCGCGGCGGTTGACCGGCTCCGGCTCCTTGTCGTGGCCCGAGCGTCGCCGCAGAGTGAAGGGATTGCGCAACAGGCGCGAGAGCATGGAGGGGCTGGCCTTCTGCGCCTCCTTGCGCAGGGCGGAGGTGTCGGCGAGGTTGATCTCGTCGTCGGCCATCATCAGGAAGAGCTCCTCGGGGTCGTGCAGGTGGTAGTAGCCCAGGATGCGGGCCATCGTCTCGGAATCCACGACCACGCCCTCCTTCTCCATGAAGTCGTCGAAGAGCTTACGGCCATGTGCTGCCAGCGACTTCTTGTCCTTCTTCAGCACTGAGCGGAGGTAGTTACGTGCGCGGGCCGTCTGGCAGCGGTCGAGCCAGGCGCGTTCGGGCTTCTGGGCCTCGGCGGTGATGATTTCCACCTGGTCGCCGGAGGTAAGGCGGTGGTCCATGGGCACCAGGCGATGCTGAATCTTTCCGGCCACACAGTGGGCGCCCACCTGGGTGTGGACGGCGAAGGCCATGTCGAGCACCGTGGCACCCTGCGGCAGGGTGATGAGATCCCCCTTGGGCGTGAACACGTAGATGTCGGCCGAGAAGAGGTTCATCTGCACCGTGTCGAGGAAGTCTATGGCGTTGGGGGTGGGGTTGGCGAGGATATCCTTGACCTTGCGCATGAGGGCCTCCAGGCGCGGCTCCTCGTCGTATTCGCCGGTCTTGTACTTCCAGTGGGCGGCATATCCGAGCTCGGCTATCTCGTCCATGCGGCGGGAGCGTATCTGGACTTCGATCCAGCGCCCGTCGGGACCCATGACGGTCAGGTGCAGGGCCCGATAGCCGTTGGGCTTGGGCGTGACGGTCCAGTCGCGCAGGCGCTCAGGGTGGAGGCGGTGCCCCTCGGCGAAGAAAGTGTATATCTGCCAGCAGCGCAGAGTCTCACGGTCGTCGTCGTCGTTATCAAAGACCACGCGCACGGCGTAGACGTCGTAGATGTCCTGGAACTGCAGCTTCTTGCGCTCCATCTTGCGGTAGATGGAGTAGGCGCTTTTCACGCGTGCCTTGATCTCGTAGCGGAAGCCGGCGGCGTCGAGTTTCTCGCGCACGGGGGCGACGAACTCCTCGACCATTCGCTGCCGGGCCTCCTCGCTCTGCTCGATGAGGCTCATGATTTCGGCGTACTTGCCGGGATGCTCGTAGCGGAAGGCGAGGTCCTCGAGCTCCTGCTTGATCTTGAACAGGCCGAGGCGGTGCGCAAGTGGCGCGTAGACGTATAGGGTCTCGCCGGCGATCTTGTACTGCTTCTCGGGGCGGAGGGAGCCGAGGGTGCGCATGTTGTGTAGGCGGTCGGCCATCTTGATGAGCACCACGCGCACGTCGGTGCTCATGCTCAGCAGCAGCTTGCGGAAGTTCTCGGCCTGCAGCGAGGCCTTGTTGCCGAAGATGCCGCCGGAGATCTTTGTGAGTCCGTCGACTATGGACGCGATCTTGGAACCGAAGCTGGCCTCGATGTCCTCGAGGGTGTACTCGGTGTCCTCGACGACGTCGTGGAGCAGTGCGGCGCAGATGGAGGTGGAGCCCAGGCCAAGCTCGGAGATGACGATCTGCGCCACGGCGATGGGGTGGAGTATGTAAGGCTCGCCACTGCGGCGGCGGACGCCGGCGTGGGCGTGGCGGGCGAAGCGGTAGGCCCGCTCTATGATCTCAATCTTCTTGCGGTGGTTGGAGTGCAGGTACGCCTGCGCCACGCCGCGGTATGCCTCGTCGATGCGGCGTTCCTCGGCCGCCTCCAGCTCCTCGTCGTCGGCCACGGCCGGCAGCGGCGCCCGGGTGTCCGCCACCACGTGCACAGTCACCTGCGGGTCGTAGCCCAGCAGCAATCTCTCGGGTCGGTTATCGTCAGACATTTGTGTCAATTCATTCGACTATACGGATGCACCAGGGTGCACCCCTACACTCTCAGCTCTCAGCTTTTTCTTTGTCGAGTTTCTGCTCGTCGTGATGGAGCATGGTGTGCTCGAAGGCTTTTTCTATTTCGGCATTGCGCTTCTCCTGGCGCTGGTAGTGGTTCTTCACCAGTGAGGTGACGAAGACTGTGAACAGCGGCAGCATCAGCATGCCCGAGGCGGCCAGGATGACGCCGCTTATCTGCCCGGCCACCGACATCGGGTTGATGTCGCAGCCGATGGTGGTGACGTTCATGAGCGCCCACCACAGAGCGTCCCAGTACTCGGTGACGTCGCTGTTGATGGGCTTCTCCTGCTCGTAGAAGATCAGCGACAGGAAGTAGACTATTGAGAAGAGTATGGCGGCGTAGCTGGTCAGCAGGTTGGTGGCGCGGTTCTGCGACAGGGCACCGACCACCATGGCCAGGGCGTAGGCGCCGCGCACCAGCGGGATGAAGCGCAGGAAGTAGAGCTGCTGGGCCGAAATGTCATCGAGCATCCCCGTCATCTGCATGATGTTGAGGTAGGGTACGGAGACCAGGAAGAAGAATATGTGGGTGGCCAGGTAATGGCGGCGGTCCACACTCACCGCCAGCTCGACTATGAAGTCGGCCATGAACACCACGCACACCCAGAGCTGGAATGTCATGTACGTGGAGTTGCGCAGGAAGGGTATTCCGGCGAAAGTGTCGTAGCTGATGAATACTATCAGGCCGAGCGAGAGGGCGAGCACCACCCAGTGGGCGATGCCGCCGATGATGCGGGAGTGGCGCAGCCGCTCGTTGTAGCGGGCCTGCTCGCGGGCCTCCAGGGCCGTGTCCTGCGGGAGCTGCTTGGTGGGCATAGTGGGACGAGGTTAATGTACAATGTACAGCGTCAGCTGCCGGGGTAGGATTAGATGCTGAGACGGCGCAGAGTGCTTAGCAGCTCGGCGTTGATGGGCTTGTCGTTCTTGATGGCCTTGGTGAAGGGGACGTAGACGATTTCGTCGTTCTTGATGCCGATCATCACGTTGCGCTGGTCGTCGAGCAAGGCGTCGATGGCGGCGGCGCCCATGCGGGAGGCGAGGATGCGGTCGTAGGCCGTGGGGGAGCCGCCGCGCTGCAGATGGCCTAGGATGGTCACGCGCACGTCGTATTCCGGGTACTCCTCCTTGACACGCTGGGCCAGGCCCATGGCGCCGCCGGTGACGGGGCTCTCGGCCACCAGCACTATCGACGAGTTCTTGGACTTGCGGAAACCGGTCTTGATGAGGGCGGCGAGCTGCTCGTCCTGTGTGGCGATCTCGGGGATGATGGCGGCCTCGGCGCCGGAGGCGATGGCGCCGTTGAGGGCCAGGAAGCCGGCGTCGCGCCCCATCACCTCGATGAAGAAGAGGCGCTCGTGGCTGGAGGCCGTGTCGCGGATCTTGTCCACGCACTCCATGATGGTGTTCAGCGCCGTGTCGTAACCGATGGTGGAGTCGGTGCCGTAGAGGTCGTTGTCGATGGTGCCGGGCAGGCCCACGATGGGATATGAGTACTCGTTGGCGAAGATGCGGGCGCCCGTCAGGGAGCCGTCGCCGCCTATCACCACCAGGGCGTCGATGCCGTGGCGGCGCAGCACGTCGTAAGCGCACTGCCGGCCCTCCTTGGTGGTCCACTCCTGGCAGCGGGCCGTCTTGAGGATCGTGCCGCCGCGCTGGATGATGTTGCTGACGTTCTGGGTAGAGAACTCCTCTATCTCATCGGTGATGAGGCCGCGGTAGCCGCGGTATATGCCGTAGACCTTAAAGTCAGCGAAGATGGCGGCGCGCGTCACCGCACGTATGGCCGCGTTCATGCCAGGAGCGTCGCCCCCAGACGTCAGGATGCCGATAGACTTGATATTGCTCATACTTCCTAAAACTTTCTCTCTTGCAAATTTAGCGTTTTTATTTGAGACCACAAAGGTTCGGGTCCCTTCTCGGCCCACAAATTTTGTGGGTTGGGGGGTTATTTGTACTTTTGCAGCGTTTTTCAGAAGAGAGATGAGATACGATGCAATAGTATTCGACCTGGGCGGCGTGGTCATAGACCTCGACCGGGAGCGCTGCATACGCGCCTTCCAGGCCCTCGGCTATGGCGGCATAGTCGCCGACCTCGACCAGTACACGCAGAAGGGGGATTTCTTCCTGCTCGAGTCGGGGCTGATGACGCAGGCCGAGTTCATGGACCGCATGAGGCCCCGCTGCCCGCTCGCCAAAGACGATGTCACTATTCAGAACGCGTTCAACGAGTTTCTGGTTGACCTGCCCGTGGAGCGCCTGCGGGCCATACGGCTCCTGCGCGGCCACTGCCGCACGTTCGCGCTGAGTAACACCAACCCGGTGATGTACAACAGCTGGATCGACCGAGCCTTCCGCGCCGAGGGCCTGGCCATCGGCGACTATTTCGACGGCATCATCGCCTCCTTCCAGGAGCACGTCTGCAAGCCCGACACGCGCATCTTCGAGGTGCTGGCGGACCGCTACGGACTCGACCCGGCCCGTGTGCTCTACCTCGACGACGCCCCCGCCAACGTGCAGGCCGCCCGGTCGGTGGGCCTGCAGGCCGTGCGCGTCACCCCGGAGCACGACATGCTGGTAATCATCGAGGAGGCGCTTAACGACAGGGTGGCGGAATGAGCGGCAGGGCCATAGCGGTAGGCAATTTCGACGGAGTGCACCGCGGGCACCGGCTGGTGCTCGACGAGCTGGTGCGCCTGGCCCGGCAGCGCGGCCTCGACCCGGCCGTCGTAACCTTCACCTCGCACCCGCTGGCGCTGGTGGCTCCCAAGCGGGCGCCACGACTGCTGCAGGGCTTCGACGAGCGGAAGATACTGCTGGAACAGGCCGGAATGCAGGTCATCGCCCTCGACTTCACAGATGAACTCAGGCGGTTGTCGGCCAAGGAGTTCCTGGAGCTGCTGCGCGACCGCTTCGACGCCCGGCTGCTGCTGCTCGGCCACGACAACCGCTTCGGCTACCGTGCCCCGGACGAGGCATATTCCACCGTCCATCCGGCAGTGGAGCTGTACGGCTCGCTCTGTCCCGACCTGGAAGTGGTAGAGGCGCCCCGACTGCCGGGCGTGTCATCGTCGGCGGTGCGAAAGGCCGTCGCCGCTGGGGATATGGAACGTGCCGCCGAGATGCTCGGAAAGCCTTTTGCGTACACGGCGCGTGTTATCGGGGGTAAGCGGCTGGGGCGGACTATTGGATTCCCGACGGCCAACCTGGTGGCGGACACCCAAGTCAGCGATGTGGCGGACGCACGGGCCGTGCGTCCCTGCAAGTCGCAGCTCTTATTGCCGGAGACGGGGGTGTATTTCTGCCGGGCCTGGCTGGAGGACGGGTCGGCATGGCCGGCGATGGTCAATATCGGGTGCCGGCCGACCGTCGACGGCGAGTGCGCGCCAATCAGCGTCGAAGCGCACCTCGACGGCTTTTCCGGCGACCTCTACGACCAACAAGTCAAACTGGAATTTCTGCACCGCCATCGCCCGGAGTGCCGGTTCCCCTCCCTGGAGGCCCTGCGCGTCCAGCTCGCCGCCGACCTCGCCGCCCTGCGCGACTATTCGTCGGCAGCTGGGAGGTCGGAGAGCATCTGAAGGGGCGTCAGGCCGGTGACGGGATGCGTGTAGCCGGGGGCTATCTCAGCGAGAGGCTCCAGGTAGAAGCGGCGTTCCGCCAGGTGCGGGTGGGGCAGCCGCAGGCGCGACGTGTCGATCACCTGCCGGTCCACGTCCACTAAATCTATATCTATGAGGCGGTCGGCGTAGGAGCCGTCGGGGTTGCGGTGGCTTGCCGGGGAGATGCCGTGCTCTATGGCCTGCAGCTCGTCGAGCAGCGCCTCCGGCGACAGGTCGGTGGGGAAGAGCATGCACAGGTTCAGGAAAGGGTGCGCGGACTCGAACCCCCAGGCGGGCGTCTCGACGATGTGGCTGAGGCGGTAGTCGGTGCCGAAGCGGTTGATGAGCTCACCCACGGCCCGCGCCAGGTTCAGGCGCCGGTTGCCCAGGTTGCTGCCGATGTTTACGATAGCGATCATATAGTTAGCAATGAAGGGACGCACGGCTCGTGCGTCCCTTCATTTCGCTATTTTTACGCCTGTGCGGGTGCGGAGAGTGTCTTCTTGACCTCGATTTCCTCGAAGCCCTCTACCATGTCGCCTACGCGCACGTCGTTGTATCCGGCTATACTGAGGCCGCACTCGTATCCGGCCACCACGTCCTTGACGTCGTCCTTGAAGCGCTTGAGGCTTGCCAGGTCGCCTGTGTAGACGACGATTCCGTCGCGGATGAGGCGCACCTTGCTTCCGCGCTTGATGCGGCCCTCTCGGACCATGCATCCGGCGATGGTGCCGATCTTGGAGATGTGGTATGTCTGGAGCACTTCGGCGGTGCCGGTGATTTCTTCCTTGATTTCGGGCGAGAGCATGCCCTCCATGGCGTCGCGCACCTCCTCGATGGCCTTGTAGATGACCGAGTAGAGGCGAATCTCGACGCCGTCCTTCTCGGCCTCGCGGCGGGCGGCGCCGCTGGGGCGCACCTGGAAGCCGATGATGATGGCGCCGGAGGCGGCGGCCAGGGTGACGTCGCTCTCGGAGATGGCGCCCACGCCCTTGTGCAGCACGTTGACGCGCACTTCGGGGGTGGAGAGCTTGATGAGGGAGTCGCTGAGTGCCTCCACGGAGCCGTCGACATCGCCCTTGACGACGAGGTTGAGCTCGTGGAAGTCGCCCTTGGCCATGCGGTCGGCGATGTCGTCGAGACCCGGGAGCTTCTTGGTGCGCTGGAGCTGCTCGCGCTGGAGCTGCTCGCGGCGGGAGGCGATCTCGCGGGCCTCCTGCTCGGTGTTCATGACGTTGAAGGTGTCGCCGGCCGTGGGAGCGCCGTTGAGGCCGAGCACGAGCACCGGGGTGGCCGGTCCGGCCTCCTTGACGCGCTGGTTGCGCTCGTTGAACATGGCGCGGATCTTGCCGTAGTGGGTGCCGGCCAGCACCACGTCGCCGACGTGGAGGGTGCCGTTCTGCACCAGCACGGTGGCCACGTAGCCGCGGCCCTTGTCGAGGCTCGACTCGATGATGGAGCCTATGGCGTTGCGGTTGGGGTTGGCCTTGAGGTCGAGCATCTCGGCCTCGAGCAGCACCTTCTCCATGAGCTCGTCGACGCCCAGTCCCTTCTTGGCCGAGATGTCCTGGCTCTGGTACTTGCCGCCCCAGTCCTCCACCAGGTAGTTCATGGCCGACAGCTCCTCCTTGATCTTCTCGGGGTTGGCGTGGGGCTTGTCTATCTTGTTGATGGCGAAGACGATGGGGACTCCGGCGGCGGAGGCGTGATTGATGGCCTCGACGGTCTGCGGCATGACGGCGTCGTCGGCGGCGACAATGATGATGGCCAAGTCGGTTACCTTGGCACCTCGGGCGCGCATGGCGGTGAAGGCCTCGTGGCCCGGGGTGTCGAGGAAGGTGATGTGGCGGCCGTTGGCGAGCTTGACGCTGTAGGCGCCGATGTGCTGTGTGATGCCGCCGGCCTCGCCGGCGATGACGTTGGCCTGGCGGATGTAGTCCAGAAGCGATGTCTTGCCGTGGTCGACGTGGCCCATGACGGTGACGATCGGCGGACGCGGCAGCAGGTCTTCGGGATTGTCTTCCTCGGTGGCGATGGCCTCGCTGACGTCGGCGCTGACGTACTCGGTGGTGAAGCCGAACTCCTCGGCCACGATGTTGATGGTCTCGGCGTCGAGGCGCTGGTTGATGCTGACCATCACGCCAAGGTTCATGCAGGTGGCGATGACGGAGTTGACGGGGATGTCCATCATCTGTGCCAGGTCGTTGGCGGTGACGAACTCGGTAAGCTTGAGCACCTTGGCCTCTGCCTGCTGGCGGAGCTGCTCGTTGCGCTCGCGGTCGTGTATCTGTTCGCGCTTCTCGTGACGGTATTTCACGCTGCGCTTGGTGGTCTTGTTGGTGAGGCGAGCCAAGGTCTCGCGGACCTGCTTCTGCACGTCCTCTGCGCTGACTTCGGGCTTGGCGCCGCGTGGTCCGCGCTGGTTGCCCCGTTGGTTGCCGCGCTGGTTGTTACGGTCGCCGCGGGCACCGCGGTTACCGCCACCCTGGCCGTTACGCTCGCCGGGCTTGTTGCGGTTGGCGTCGTTGCCGAACCCGGGCTGCTTGACGGCCTGCTCGATGTCGACTTTCTGGCCGATGCGCTTGCGGCGGTTTGCGCCCTGCTGCTGGCCATTGGCCCCGGGAGCGCTCTTGGCGCCACCTTTCTTCTTCTTGCCGCGTGCCGGCTCCTTGAAGGCCGACAGGTCGATCTTGCCTACGACCTTGAGGCCGGGCTTCTCGGCGTTGGTGGCGGGACGGAACACCTCGGTGTCCTGTGCCTCGCGGGCCTCGACGTAATTGCGCGGGGTCGAGGCGGGAGCCTCGTCGACTGGCTTGGGCTCTTCGTTCTGAGCCTCCTCAGCCTTGGGCTCCGGCTTCTCCTCGGGCTTGGGCGCGGGCTTTACTTCCGGCAGGGGTTCCGGCTTAGGCTCGGATTTGGGTTCGGGCTTGGACTCCGGCTTGGGCGCGGGATTAGGTTCGGATTTGGGTGCGGGTTTAGGCTCGGGCTTAGGTGCGGGCTTAGGCTCGGAGGGGGCGGACGCACCAGGGTGCGGCTCTACAGGCGACGGAGTTTCGGGCTTAGGCGCCGGCTTGGGCTCGGGCTTTATTTCCGACTGGGGTTCCGGCTTAGGCTCGGGCTTGCCGACCTTTACGTTGCCGTGCTTGTCGAGCTCTACCTTGCCGATTACCTTGGGGCCCTTTACGACGGGGTCGGCAGCCGGCTCGGGCTTGGGCGGCTCAGGCTTGGGTGCCTCGGCCGGTGTATCCGGCTCCGGCCTGGATGCCGGGACGGCGATGAGCTTCTGCAGCTGCTCGCGCTTGCCGGCATCGCGAATCTGGGAGGCCAGGGTCTCCACGGCCGCATTGTCGATGCGGGCATTGGGGTTCGCCTCCACGGTGATGCCTTGTTTGGCAAGGAGGTCGACCAGCGTCGACACTCCCATGTTGGTCACTTTGGCTATTTTGCTAAGTTTGGGCATACGTTTTATTTATTCACAATCCACAATCCACAATCCACAGGTTGCGCGACCGTGGCATCGTGAACATCTCGTCCATGCGCACGCGGAGGCGACCCGTGTGGGCGGATGCACCAGGGCGCATCCTTGCGGGGGAGGGTATGACCGAGCGTACGTGGGACATTATTTCTGTATCTTTATATCGTTAGCGTGGCCGCCGACTTATCGCCCCGGCGACCTGTATTTCTCACTCGAATTCGGCGCGGAGCACGTCCATGACCTGCGCCAGGGTCTCGTCTTCGAGGTCGGCCTGGGCGAGCACCTCGGGGGCGGCGTTGAGCACGGACTTGGCGGTGCCCAGGCCGATGTTCTTCAGGGCGTCGATTATCCACTGCTCGATCTCGTCGCTGAACTCGTCGAGGTAGATGTCCTCCTCGCCCTCGATGTCGCGGTAGACGTCGATGGTGTAGCCCGTCAGCATGGATGCCAGGCGTATGTTGAGGCCCTCCTTGCCTATGGCCAGGGAGACCTCGTCAGGGTTGAGGAAGACTTCGGCCTTGCGCTCCTCCTCGTTGACGCGGATGGAGGAGATCTTGGCGGGACTGAGGGCGCGCTGGATGAACAGCGGGGTGTTGGCGGTGAAGTTGATGACGTCGATGTTCTCGTTGCGGAGCTCGCGGACGATGCCGTGGATTCGGCTTCCCTTGACGCCGACGCAGGCGCCTACGGGGTCGATGCGGTCGTCGTAGCTCTCCACGGCTATCTTAGCGCGCTTGCCGGGGATGCGGGCCACGCGGCGGATGGTGATCAGGCCGTCGTGCACCTCGGGAACCTCGTGCTCGAACAGGCGCGTCAGGAAGCGGTCGTCGGTGCGGGAGACGATCACCTTAGGGTTGTTGTTAGGGTTGTCGACGGTCTTGACAATGGCGCGCACCATGTCGCCCTTGTGGAAGAAGTCGCCGGGGATCTGCTCGTCCTTGGGCATGAGCAGCTCGTTCTGGTCATCGTCCAGCAGGAGCATCTCGCGCTTCCAGATCTGGCGCACCTCGCCGAGGATGATCTCGCCCTCCTGCTCCTTGAACTTGGAGTAGACGGCGTCCTTCTGCAGGTCGAGGATCTTGGACTGTAGTGTCTGTCGCAGTGTGAGGATGGCGCGGCGGCCGAAGTCGGCGAAGATGATGGGCTTGGCCACCTCCTCGCCCAGCTCGCACTCGTCGTCGATGGCGCGGGCGTCGGTCAGCGAGATCTGGGTGGAGGGGTTCTCGACTGTACCGTCGGCCACCACCTGCAGGTTCTGGTAAATCTCGCAGTCGCCGCGGTCGGGGTTCATGATGACGTCGAAATTCTCGTCCGAGCCGAACATCTTGGCCAGCACGTTGCGGAAGGACTCTTCCAGCACGTTGATCATGGTGGCCTTGTCAATGTTCTTCAGTTCCTTGAACTCGGCGAAGCGGCTCGCCATGTCTACGCTCTCTGTCTTCTTTGCCATTTGTGTATGTGTGTGGGCTTGGATTTTAGAATTTGAGTATGAGCCTGGCCGACTTGACATCTGCGAATGGGATGACGACCTGCTCGGTGAAGTCTACGGGACGCTTCTCGCCCTCTACGCGGCGCTTTTCGGTGACGTCGACGGTGAAAGTGTCGGCGTCGACGGCGCTGAGGGGCCCGCGGAGCTTGCGGCCGGCCAGGGTGAGGACCTCGACTTCCCTGCCGAGGTTCTTGATGTACTGTCCGCGCACACGGAAAGGTGCGGTGAGACCGGCGGAGCCGACTTCGAGGTTGTAGTCGTCGAGCTCGGCGCCGAAGTGATCGCGGATGGAGCGGGTGAGCTCGGCGCAGTAGTCGATGTCTACGGGCGCGGCCGAGTCGATGGCCACGGCGTAGCTGTCGGCCTCCGGCTGCTCGACGGCGACCAGAAAGTACGGGGAACCGGCCAGCCGGCCCTCCACGAATGTGCGTATGTCAGATGCCTGTACCATAATATTATCGTTGCCGGAGGCTTAACGCCAGCATACTGCCTGCGGTTCGCCTGCCGGACCGGACTCTCAAACTACATAAAGAGCCAAGGACGCAGGCCCTGGCTCTACAGCAGCTAATGAGTGTGGGCGAAGATGGATTCGAACCACCGAAGGTATAAACCAGCAGATTTACAGTCTGCCCCATTTGGCCACTCTGGTATTCGCCCATGTCGGCACATCCCTCGGGCCGGCCTGCGAGCCCTGCGCGACGCGGCGGCCGCGGGATGCACGGATGTCAGCTCCGCCGGCCTAACCCTTTCGGACGCAGCCGGCTGCCGTATGCGACTGCAAAGTTAATGCATTTTCTCCGAATCTCCAAATATATGTCATTACCCCCGCGATTTATCGTCCGATGTAGGGATGCACCCCGGTGCATCCGCCTCACGTCTGCGTATATTCATTTTATTTGAGGTGTTGGCGGATGCACCAGGGTGCATCCCTACATCTCGAGCTGTCCCTATATAAAGAAAGAGGGTGTTGCCGGTTATTTATCTTTAGGCCAAACATCACTTCACTGCTCATGGTAGCAGTCGGAATCCCATCGTTGTACGTTGGTCTCAATATACGCAGCTATTAAATCCCTGTCTTTGACACCTCTTATTATATGGTCGTGATAGCGTTTCTGCCAACCGAATTCTATATTATTTCTGCGTGCAAATCTTGTGACAGATTGTTTGTATCCGCCTACTACGACACCAAGTATCATGCGAATTTCAGGAATGCTTATTCCCTTATCCTTAGGTTCGGCGATATTGATGATCGCATGTATATGATTCGGCATAATGACAAACATGGGAACTTCTACATACGAATAATGGGTATGCAATGTTTCAAGGGCATCGTGGGCATATTTGCCTAAAGTGGTAAAGTTCATTATGCCCTCGGTTATAGAGCCAAAATACCGGCGTTTGCCCTGCGTGCAAATTGTTATAAAATATTCACCCCCGGAATAATCATGAAATGTCGCACGGATATTTTTTCGTTGTGGCAATCCTGTATCGGACATATTGGCGTCAGTTGAAGTCGCTGTTGCGTCAGGACTGTCGGATAAGTTTGTATTGAGACATGTCGGTGGCGGATGCACCAGGGTGCATCCCTACATTTTGTCTCTGCTTTGCGTATGTCGGTTGTATATTATTAGTTTTCATATTTTTATTTGCAATTTACTAGGTGGTTTTGATGTAGGGATGCACCCTGGCGCATCCGCTTTTAAACCCGGTGCATTCATACAATTGTCCGAGATGTCCGGGAGGGTGAAGCGGACGAGGAGGATGCGGTAGGCGGCCGGGTCGGCCGGGTCCTCCTCCTCAAGCAGGCAGCAGATGGTGCCGTCGGGCAGCTCGGCCAGCGACGAGTAGGCCGAGGGCGCGTCACTGAGCCGTATGCACAGCGGCCATGTGGCCCCCTCGTCGGCGCTGACATACACCGACACATTGCGCCGCTCCTGCGCGTCGGCCGGCAGCGAGTGCAGCAACAGACGGCGCCCGCCCCGCTCCACGGCTATGATGTCGCCGTTGCAGTCCGGCTCCACTAACTGCGGCACCGAATCCGCCTCCGACCAGGTGCGCCCCCCGTCGGCCGAGTAAGAGAAGCGGCGACATCCGGGCGTGCGTATGCTCATCAGCAAACGGCCGTCCGTTAGCTCCACCACCTTCGACTCATTCCCCCGGCCGTCCGAGGGTACGCGAGCCTCCGGGTTCAGCACGCGCCACGTCTCGCCCCCGTCGTCCGAGGCGATGACATACTCGTAGATGTCGCGCAGACGCCGCTCGGGCGACAAGCGCGTGTCGGCCACGAACAGCAGCCTCCCCTCCTTAGTCTGCGTCAGCGCTCCCGACGCGGCGAAGAAGCCTTGCCAGCCTGGCAGGCGGAACTGCACCGAGATGTCGCGCGGAGCCTCCCACGTCAGGCCGTTGTCGAAGCTGCGCGAACAATAGATGCGCTGCGGATGCTCCGGCGTGGAGTCGAAGAAACCATGGTCGCCCGTGAAGACACACACCAGCGCTCCCGTGCGCGCGTCGCGTATCAGAGCCGCGTCGCCGTAAGTGGCGCCCGTTGCCGAGTCGCCCTGCGCTATGATGGTCTGAGGGTCCCACGTGCGTCCCCCGTCGGTGCTTCGGCGACATACCACACTGATAATATTGGGCAGGTCGCGCTGCGATGCTCCACGCCGGTCGGCCACCGCTATCAGCGAGCCGTCCGAGGCCACCGCCAACGCCGGGATACGATAATGCCGCGACCCCTCGTCGCCCGCCGCAAACACCGTCACCCTCTCCGTCACCTGCGCCCGTCCGCCGACGCCCGCCAACACCGTCAGCAACAATCCGATTATTCTCTTCACTCCTTTCATTTTATCTCTGTCTCTGACAAACGGTAATTATTTGTGCGATTCTGACGTAGGGATGCACCCCGGTGCATCCGCTACACGAATGGTTGTAACGTTCGCGATTGGGCGGATGCACCGGGGTGCATCCCTACATTGTAACCGCGCGCTGAAATGCACAAATCGTTCATGCGTTCACATTATGGATGCGGATTACGGAGACAAAATTACTACTTTTATAATTCCCCACATTCCATCAGATCCCCGTCCTTGGTAATATATATTGTGTAGCTGTTACCGCAGGCTACATCCCTCACCCCCTCCGCTATTTTTATCGGACGATTGCGATTGGTTATGCTTCCGTCGCCAAGCTGACCTTTATTATTGACTCCCCATCCCCACAGCGTGCCGTCGTTGAGGATGGCCATGGTATGAAATGTTCCAGTCGAAACCTGCTTCACTCCGTCAAGTATCTTTACCGGACGTTTGCGTTCGGTTGTAGTGCCGTCGCCAAGCTGACCACAGTTATTATATCCCCAACCCCACAGCGTGCCGTCGTTGAGGATGGCCATCGTATAGGCTCCTCCTGCTGAAACCTGCTTCACTCCGTCAAGTATCTTTATCGGACGGTTGCGTTTGGTTGTAGTGCCGTCACCAAGCTCACCATACCCATTACTTCCCCATCCCCACAGCGTACCGTCGTCAAAGATGGACATTGTACAGAAGTCTCCAGCTGAAACCTGCCTCACTCCGTCAAGAATTTTAACCGGACGAGTGCGTTCGGTTGTAGTGCCGTCGCCGAGCTCACCATATAAGTTACGTCCCCAGCCCCACAGCGTACCGTCTTCCTTCAGCACCATAACGTGCTTTTCTCCGACGGAGACGGATTTGTATCCGCCTTTGGCGGTGGCGGTCAGGGGAAGGCAGAGGAGGGCCGTCAGCATGCAGCCAAGGATGCTCAGTAATGTAAATCTTTTCATTTCAGTAAGTTGGGTTTAGAATGGCAGTTGACAATTTTGCAATGGGGAATCATTATCCGACGGCAGGGTCGATTAGGTGTGTCCGGCAGACGGCGGTCGCGTTTTGCGGATTAGAAATCTTCCACCTTTGTCGGGCGGTTGGGCTCCTGAGCGGGACGCGCTGGAGTGGTGCGTGCGGGAGCGGGTGCGGGCTGAGTGATCGGAGTAGTATGTGCCGGACTCTGGCTCGGGCTTTGCGCGCCGGCCGAGTTGTTGTTGCGACCCTGCGATGCCGAGGTGCTGCGGGTCGGTTTTGGGGCGGCGGTTCGGGCAGCCGGTCGCGGGGTCACGGGGTTGGCGGCGGGTGCGGGTGCCGGTTTCTCTTCGGCGACACTCTTTTCAACTGCGGGTGCAGGGGCTTCCTCCTGCGCCATGGAGTCGGTAACGGTCAGCGCCGAAGCGAGTTCCATCGTCTCCTCCTCGGAACTCGTGGAAGAGGTCTCCTTGTGCGAGCCGACTGTCAGCAGTATGACAGCGGTGACGGCTGCGGCGCTCAGAAAAGTTATGACGGCCGTTTTAAGATATGGTCTGCTTTTCTTTTCCGGCTCTATTGGTGCGGGACTGACGGGAGCGGGTGAGGGGGTAACCTCCCGGGAGGACGCGTTGACTATCTTTGTCGCGGCGGAGTCGGCAGGTTCAGGATCGGCGGCGAGGGGGAGGAGCGTGTCGAGGGAGTCAGGGCGCTGGTGCTGGTCGAGGGTCATGGTGGCGATGGTGCGCCGCATAGGCTCGGAGACGTTGGCGGGCAGGGTGGCGGCAAGTTCTCCGGCACGCAGGTCAAGGGCCGGAGCCGGGGTCTTGCCCGTAAGACAGTGCCACAGGGTGGCGCCCAAGGCGTAGATGTCGGCGGCGGGCGAGAAGGTGGTGATGCCTCGGTATTGCTCGGCCGGGGCATACCCCTCGCTGTAGCCGAAGGTGTTGATGGTGGAGGTGGCGTGGCCCGTGTTGTCGTAGTGCTTGCTCAGGCCGAAGTCTATCAGAACCGGGCGGATATTCCCGTTCTCCTCCTGTTCGAGCATTATGTTGTCGGGCTTGATGTCGAGGTGGCAGATGCGGTTGCGGTGCAGCAGCTCCACGGCCTCCATCACCGGCTGCATCAGCCTTATGGTCTCGGCCTCGGTCAATGGTCCCTGCTCTTTGACATAGTCGCCGAGGCTCTTGCCGCGCAGGTATTCCATGACGTAATAGGCCGTGTTGTTGGCCTCGAAGACCTCGTCGAAACCTACGATGTTGGGGTGCGAGAAGCCGATTTTCTTAAGCCTCAGGGCCTCGTTGATAAAGTCCTTGCGCGAGTTCTCCACGCGGTCGCGCGCCGGGTTGGAATATACTATCGAGGCATCGGCCTGCCGCTCGCAGTCGTCGCGCATAAAGAATTCCTTGAGCGCGAAATCCACCTTCATGCGGATGCCGCCGACCTTCACCTCCGCTTTGGCGCGGTAGGTGATGCCGAAGCCTCCGTGGCCCAGGGGCTCCGCTATGGTGTATGTTCGCTCGTTACCCTTAAGCTGAAAGCCTACGGGCAAGGAATTATCTGTTTTCATATCAAATCATTTCTTGTTGCAAATTTACAGAGATTATGCGTGGATTCCAAAAGGACGATGGATAATATTGATGAAAGGGTGTGGAAATTTGATGAAGTCGCGGGGCTACGGTGTCGGGGGCTTGGGCAGCGGATGACGCAGATGAGCGCAGTAGATGTAGCCTGACGGTCCGGCAAGGGCGCGCAGGGCCGGTATGGCACCACGGCGCGGGGAGCGGATGAAGGGGCGGAAGATGATGTTGGCCAAGGGGTCGTACCACCGCTGCATGGTTATCATGCCGGTGTCGACCACGCCCGGATCGGCGCAGGTGACCTCCACGCGGCCCGAGGCATGGAGCCGGGCGGCATAATCGGTGATGACCCGCTTGCTAAGGCCGTAGGTGCGCAGCTGGTGAAAGGTGTCGGCCGTGGCCTCGGCCCGGTAGCGCCACGGGCGGTAATAGAAGCGTGTCAGGGAGGTGGTGAAGACCACGCGGCGCAGGCGGCCGGTGCGCAGCAGCAGGTCGGTGAGCAGGCGCGTGTTGTGGTAGTTGACCGCAAGTGACAGCTCTCGGCCCTGCGCGTCGGCGGCATAGCGGCGCTGCATCACTCCGGCATTGTTGAGCAGCACCAGCGGGCCGAGGGTGTGCGTCGGCACCGAGGCGGCGAAGTCGCGCACCGATTCCGGGTCGGCAAGGTCGAGGCGGCCCACTTTCACCTTTCCGGGCAGCGTGGCGGCAAGATCTTCGGCGCGCGTGGTGTCGCGGCAGCCGAGCAGCAGCGGGAATCGGGGACTCAGGGCGCCGGCCAGCTCGCGGCCTATGGCGCCGGTGGCGCCGGTCAGGATGATGGTGGGAGGCTCGTTCATCGTGTTATCCCTTTGTCGAGCAGGCGGCTCTTGACCATCATGCGCAGCGGCGTGGGAGTTAGTCCCACGGCCACTATGCCAATGCGGTTCAGGGGCCCGTTGATATATTGCATGCGCCCGCGCAGCAGGCGGCTGACGGCACGGCGCGCGAAGCCCTGCGGGGTGTCGAGGGCGCCGATGCGCACCGCAAGGCGCTTGAGGTTCTCCGGCAGACCGAACAGGTCGGTGGCAATGCCGCCGGGGCAGGCGACCATGACGCGCACGCCGCGCGGCCGCATCTCGTAATGCAGCGAGCGGCTCAGCACGCGGATGTAGGCTTTGGTGGCCGCATAGAGCGACAGACCCGGCATCGGCGTCCAGCACGACATGGAGCTCATGTTCAGGATATACCCCTCTCCGCGCCGGGCAAGGTGTTGCGCGGCTAAGCGGCTGAGCTGCGTCACGGCGCGGCAGTGCAGGTCCACGAAAGCGTCGGCCTTTGCCGCCGGGGTGTCTATTAGCTCGTGGAAGGTGAAGATGCCGGCGTTGTTTATCAGTATCGACCAATCAGGCACGGCCTCGTCGAGGCGTCCGCACAGCTGCTCCGCAGCCTGCGGTCGGGTCAGGTCGGAGAAGAGAGGCAGGGTCTCCACACCAAATTCTCGGGCCACGTCGGCGGCTGCTTTGTCGAGACGTTCGGCCATGTTGCTGACCATGACCACGTTGCAGCCCCTACCCGCCAGCTCGCGGCAGAAACAGAGCCCTATGCCGGAGTCGGCTCCCGTCACCACGGCCCTGCGACCTTTCAGGCTGATTCGGCTCATGGCTTGGCGGCGCGTCGTTTTATGGCGGCTATCTCGCGGCGTATGCCGGGGGTCAGCTCGTCGTAGACATCCTTGTGGCAGGCCATCTCGCGCGAGTACATGCGGGCGATGCAGTAGTTGACGTGGTCACAGTCGCAGCCAAGAGCACCGGCGGCGATATGGTTCACCAGCGCCGGGTCGCGCAGCAGGGCGCGGCCCATCTGCACGAAGTCGAAGCCCTCCGGGCCGAGCACCCGCTCCAGCTCGGCGGCCTGCGTGACGCCCCCCACGTAGACGAGCGTGGCGTCCGGCAGGGCGGCGCGGAATCGGCGCGCCTGCTCCAGGAAGTATAGGGGGCGGAAGGGTTCGCACGGTATCATCATGCGCCCGAAGATGCGCACGGAATACTTGAGCCAGGCCTGGCGCATGTAGTGGGTCATGGAGTGGATGGGCATCTCGCCGCGCATCACGTACATGGGGGCCTTGCTCACGAACCCGCCGCTGAGCACCAGTGCGTGGGCGCCCATGCCGACCAGGGCGCGGGCCACTTCGAGGCACTCTTCTTCGTGCATTCCGGAGCGGAAGCCGTCGTCCATGTTCATCTTCACCAGCACGCCCATGTCCGACCTGGCGGCCTGCATGACGCGCTCCATGGCCAGGCGGGTGAAGCGCAGGCGGTTCTCCAGGGAACCGCCGAACTCGTCGTGGCGCCGGTTTGTGTATGGCGAGAGGAACTGGCTGAGCAGGTAGCCGTGTCCGGCGTGAACCTCGACGCAGTCGAAGCCGGCGGCGCGGGCGGTCTCGACGGCCCGGCCGAAGTCATCGGCAATTCCTTCTATCTCGTGGACCTTGAGTCCGCGCACCAGCGTCGGGGAATAGAGGTTAAAGCCCGTGCAGGCGCCCACGGGGGTGCACCCGGCGGTGGCCCGGTGGGTCATGTTGCCGCAGTGGCCGATCTGTATCGAGGCCTTTGCTCCGACGGCGTGTATGGCGTCGGTGATGCGGCGCAGATCCTCCACAATCTCGGGCCGCAGCCAGAGCTGTGTGGTGAACGAGAGGCCGCTCCGGCACACCGAGGCATAGGCCAGGGTGGTCATGCCCACGCCACCCTCGGCCACACGGCGGTGGTAGTCGAGGAGCATGTCGGTGGGGCCGTTGTCGCGTCCCATGCCCTCGAAGGCGGCGCTGCGGATGGTGCGGTTGCGCAGCTCCACGGGGCCGATGCGCCCCGGACGGAAGATGTGTTTCAGCTCTGCCATAGCGATATTAATAGATGAATGGAATGATGCGCTTGCGGTTCAGTGTGCTGTATTCCCGGCCGAACTCGCGCAGGTAGCGTACGTGTAGGCGACCGGCGCGGGGTACGAGGTTGGCTGCCGTCCAAAGCAGGAAGACGACCCCGGCCCACGACCACGTCAGCAGCGCGAAGCCGGCCCATTCCACCAGCTCGCCCAGATAGGAGGCGGCCGAGACGTAGCGGAACATTCCGCCCCGGGGGATGTAGTGGCGCGTGTCGCCCGGCCGGCGCAGGTGCCGAACGATGTAGTCGGCGCGTATGTTCATGCCCATGCCCAGGAAGAACACGCACGTCCCGGCGATGAACTGCCACGACCATAGCCACGACAGGGGATAGTCCAGGGGGTATAGTGCGAATAGCCAGCCGCCTATCAGATAGACGTTTACTATGTTGAACACGGCTCCCATCAGCGCGATAGCCAGCGGCATGCGGCTGCGGCCCCGCATCTTCAGCGGGAAGACGAATGACCGCCGGAAGTAGTGAATCAGATACAGCGACGCGCACACAACCGCCCCTATAGCCACTTCCGATACCTTCTGGCATAGCACCATCGAGGCCATGCACACGAAGGCGGGGGCCTCCATGAGCACCCAGCCGACGCGGTTGTCAAGGGCCGGACCCCAGCCTGGCCGATACGTCATGCCGTATGGCGCCTCGATGCGCGTCAGTGCCAGCCAGACCACAAGAGCAAGGGCCGTCATGCCCCAAAGCACGCCCCGGTAGACGCCCGGAGCGAAGATTATGTCATAGAAATCGTTCACCGATGGCAAAGGTACGAATTATTATTTAATTTTGCAGTCATGAAAGAGAAGAAAGTGCGCGTGGGCATCCTCACCGATGGTTTTCCGCGCCTCGCAAAGAGAAGAGAGGAGGGCGATGCCACGTCAGGCGTCCGCGTGCTCAACGCGCAGATGGGCCGCGGCTTCCACTGGCAGCGCACGTATGTCATGACGCTGCCGCCCGACGCCGAGGTCGTGGATACGGACCCATTGGTGGTGGAAGTTCCCGTGGAGACGTACCTGCGGTCGGTGGTGGCCAGCGAAATGAGCTCCGACGCGCCGGCCGAGTTCCTCAAGGCCCACGCCGTGGTCAGCCGCTCATGGGTGGCAGGCAAGCTGCGCCATGCAGGGACGCACCAGGGTGCGTCCGGAAACACCCTCTTCCCCGCCGAAATCCGCACGTGGGAGGACACGGAGGCTCACACCGGCTTCCACGTCTGCAACGACGACCACTGCCAGCGCTTCCAGGGCCTCCAGCCGATAGCGCCAGAAGTAGCCAAGGCCCTGCACGACACCGAAGGACTCATACTCGTCGATGCCGAGGGGCGGGTGGCCGACGCCCGCTTCTCCAAGTGCTGCGGCGGACGCACAGAGCTTTTCTCCACCTGCTGGCAGGACCGCGATTTTCCCTATCTGACAAGCATCGAGGACCCCTGGTGCGACCCCGCTGCCATGCCCGAGGGCCTGCTGCGCAAGGCGCTCAAGGGATACGACGCCGACACCCCCTTCTACCGCTGGACACGCGACGTGCGGGGCGCCGACATAGCACGCCGCCTGCTGGAGCGCTTCGGAAAGAGAGTGGGGCAAATTACCGGCCTGGAGGCCGCGGAGCGCGGCCCCTCGAGACGCATCCACCGCCTGCGCATCGCCGGCACCGAGGGGGAAGTGACGGTTGGCAAGGAACTGACGATACGGCGCCTGCTGGACGAGAACTGCCTCCCCTCCTCGGCATTTACCGCAGCCCCCCTCGGCGACGGACGCTTCCGCCTGCACGGCCGCGGCTGGGGCCACGGCGTGGGAATGTGCCAGATCGGCGCCGCCCACATGGCCGACGCCGGTCACGACTTCCGCGAAATCCTCGCTTTCTACTACCCCAATACCCAATTAGTCAAATTATATTGATACCTCGAATTGTGTGAATATGGCGGACAACTACCTTGAAAAGAAGATGGAGGAGCTGCGGCGCGGCAAGCCGGCGACGGCCCCACGCGCCCGTGCCGTTCCCGGCCACGTACAGATGCGCCTGGGAGCCAGGCGGGCCCTCGTGGTGGGCAATGCCTACCTGGACTTCGCCCTGCGGCTGTCGCGCATCGGCGTCCGCACGGCCCTGGCAACCGACGCCGACGTTCCCGCCGACAGCGGCCTGCGCCTCTGCCCGCAGGCCGACGGGACCTCACTGCTCGACCGCCTGCTGGCAGACTGGCATGGCCTCGACCTGCTTGTGGCCGACGCCGCCTCGCCCCTGCTTCCGGGCCTGATTGACCGCTGGCACCGCCACCGCACGGAGTGGCCGCACGTCAGCGACTACGGCGGACGCCTGCTGCTCCCCTTCGCCGACGTACGCCAGGGCCGTGCGTCCCTGCAGGACGCCGAATGCCTGGCAGACACCGCCATCGCCGCCATCGCCATACCCGCCCGACAGGCCGACGCCCCCACCCTGCTCTGGCTCTCACTCCCCCAGGCCGCAATCCTAAACCAGAAGATTCTATGATCACACTTGAAGAGTTCAAGACGCACGTGGCTACGGGCAAGCCGCTCGACACGCCGGGCCTCTACCGCTTCATGGACGCCATGAGCGAACGCGCCCGCAAGATTACTTTTCGCCTCAACGGGCAGTACTGGCCGCAGGCCGACATCATCGCCATGCTCAGGGAGCTCACCGGCGAAGAGGTGCACGAGTCGGTGAAAGTCTTCCCGCCGCTGTACACCGACTTCGGGCTGAACCTGCACATCGGCCGCGGAGTGTTCATCAACGCCTGCTGCCAGTTCCAGGACCACGGCGGGGTGACCATCGGCGACTGCTCGCAGATCGGCCACAACGTGGTCTTCGCCACGCTCAATCACGAGCTGGCGCCCGAACGGCGGCGCTTCACCCGTCCGGCGCCGATCACCGTGGGGCGCGGCGTGTGGATAGGCTCTCACGCCACCATCCTGGCGGGCGTCACGATCGGCGACTACGCCGTCGTCGCCGCCGGGGCCGTGGTGACAAAGGACGTGCCGGCACGCACCGTAGTCGGCGGCGTCCCGGCACGTATCATCAAACGCTTTCAGGCTATGCCTTCTCCTTTATGATTCCCTTGCGGTAGGCGGCCAGGAGCATGCGGAGCTCGTCGATCTGGCCCTGCAGGTCGCGGCCTATGTCGGTGTCGCGCACACAGACGCGGTTGGAGTTGAGCTCCACAATCTCTACCGTCGAGACGATGTCGGAGCCGTTGTTGACGGCCTCCTCCTCGCTGGAGAATGGCTCGTGCTGCACGAGCTGGAAGCCGCGGCTGTGGTAGACCAGGGTGTAGCCGGCTATGCCCGTGGTGTCGTGGTATGCCTTGGCGAAGCCGCCGTCGATGACCATCATCTTGCCGTTGGCCTTGACGGGGCGCTCCCCCTTGCCGGCCTTTACGGGCACGTGGCCGTTGATGATGTGCCGGTGCTCGCCCCTGACGCCGAAGGCGTCGAGCAGCATGTCGCACACCTTCTCGTCCTCGCGCAGGGTGTAGTAGAAGCCCTTCTCCTCGTGGCGCACGCCCTTGTCGGTAAGGAAGTAGCGCTCGAAGGTGGCCATCTTCGATTTGTCGAACAGGGCCGAGTCGGGTCCGCACCACAGGTACCAGTAGTAGTCGCGGGCAAAATCAGCGACCTCCTCGGAGACGTCGCGGGCGAACGGCGCGCGCATCAGAATCTCGGTCTGGCGCAGCAGCTCCGGGCCAGAGTAGCGTCGGCCGCGGATGTCGACGGCCTTGAGCGAGCCGTCGGCGTTGAGCGGGATGGAGGCGTGGAAGAGCAGGTTGGAGTTGACGATGGTGTACATCGAGCCGTGCTGGAGCATGATGTCGATGTGGCGGCGGAGCTTGTCGCTGACGCGGAAGGAGTGTACGAGACCGTCGACGAGCGCCTGCTCCTCGTCGGTGAGGGTATAGGGGTCGGCGGGGTCCACGGTGGGGAAGTTGAGGTCGGGCATGGGGTACTCCTGGCCGTCGATGGTGACGACGCCGCGCTCGCGGTCGATCTGGTGGAGCAGGTTGCGGTCGTCCATGTCCCATTCCGGGTGGCGGCCGATTAGGTCGTGCTCGAGCTTCATCTGCATGACGAAGACGGCCTTGTGCATCTGGGCGATGAGGCGCCGGTTCTTGGCGGAGATGGAGGAGTCCTCGGCCTTGACCTTGGGAAGGAAGACCTCGCAGGGGTCGTCGCCATATGTCTCCATGGCGAACATGGCCAGGGGCACGAGATTGATGCCGTAGCCGTCCTCGAGGGTCTCCATGTTGGCGTACCGCAGGGATATGCGGAGCACGTTGGCGATTGAGCAGGCGTTGCCGGCGGCGGCGCCCATCCAGAGGGCGTCGTGGTTGCCCCACTGTATGTCGTAGTCGCGGTAGTGGGCCAGGGTGTCCATGATGATGTGCGCTCCGGGACCGCGGTCGTAGATGTCGCCGAGGATGTGGAGGCGATCGATGCTCAGGCGCTGTATGACCTCGCTGATGGCCTCGATGAATGGCTCGGCCTGGCCGGTGGAGATGATGGTGTCGAGGATGCCCCGGTAGTAATTGTGCTTGTTCTCGCCCGAGGGGGCCTCGTGCAGCAGCTCCTCGATGATATAGGCGAACTCCCTGGGGAGGGCCTTGCGGACCTTGGAGCGCGTGTACTTGGACGACACGCGCCGGAGCACCTGCACCAGCTGGTGAAGCGTGATCTGGTATATGTTCTCCATGTCGGGCTCGGTGCGGTGGAGCAGCTCGAGCTTCTGGCGGGGATAGTAGATGAGGGTGCAGAGCTGGTTGATGTCGTCGGCGCGCATGGATGCCTCGAAGAGCTCGCCGACCTTGCGCTTGATGTTGCCCGAGGCGTTCTTGAGGATGTGGCGGAATGCCTCGTACTCGCCGTGGATGTCGGCCACGAAGTGCTCGGTGCCCTTGGGGAGGTTGAGGATCGCCTCGAGGTTTATGATTTCCGTCGACGCGCTCTGGATGGTGCGGAAGCTCTGCGACAGCAGCTCCAGCAGCCGCCGGTGCTTCTCGATCTCGGCGCGGGTGTAGGAATAGGCGTTTTTAGGCATGGGAGTTCAGGTTTTATATCTGAGGGCTGAGAATAGGCGATGCCACCCGAGCGCAAGATTCTCTCGGCTCTCAACTCTCAGCTTCATGTCGCAAAGGTAGTGCTTTTCTCCCGAACCGAAGACGTTTTTTTGAAATAAAAAATCAAATCACTAATTTTGCGCCCGAAAAACATATTGAAACGATGAAGAGAATCATAGCCATTGCAGGCGCGGCTCTGCTGATAGCCTGCGGCGCCCTGCAGGCCAAGCAGCCCCGCAAGTCCCGCGCCAACGCGAGCTTCACCATCTCTACGGCGGAGCTCTGCCGCGACGTCAAGGGTTACCGGGGCCCGGTACCCGTATCGGTTACGTTCACCGACGGCAAGATAAGCGGCATCAAGCTTCTGCCCAACCACGAGACGCCCTCGTACTTCCAGCGCGTGGAGCGCAGCGGCATAGTGCAGCAGTTCATCGGCCTGACGCCCGCGCAGGCCGAGGCGAAGAAGGTCGACGCCGTGAGCGGCGCCACGTTCTCGTCGCGCGCCCTGATCAGGAACATCCAGGCCGCCGCCCGCGAGGCCCGGAAGCGCAAGTGACGTCCCGCCGGCCGGCGGGACGATAAGGATCGCCCGCGGCAGAATGGGCCGCGCCAAACTGTGGCGCGGCCCATTCTGGCTTTCTAAGGCGCGGGTGCCAAGGTGCACGGACAGGGTCAGGCGTTGCGGCGCTCGATGAAGCGGCGCTTCTCGGTGGCGTCGCGCACCTCCTCGGTGGCGCCGATCTTGCGGATGAACAGGCGTCCCTCGGGCTTGAGCAGCACCGCCTTGGCGAAGGGACGCACCACGATGCGGCACATCCACAGCCCCTCCACCTCCTCGTAGACGATGTCGACGAAGTCGGGCACGAGGCTGAGGCCGTCGACGGTGGTGCCGAGGTACTGGCGCAGGTTGCGCTGCAGGTATAGGTTGTAGAGGTCGAGGCTCTCGCGTACGTCGTACTCGCCCCGCGGGCGGCGGCAGAGGTAGCGGAAGTCGGCGTCCAGGCCGGTGATGTTGCCGCCGTTGTCGACGCCGATGTACAGTGTGCCGCCCTCGGCGTTGAGCAGGGCGGCCACCGTCTTGGCGATGACGAAGCCCTGTGCACGCTCGTCAGGCTGCATGTGGTTGTCGGCCGGGTATATGGCCGAGGTCTTGAACTCGTGGTAGAGGTCCTCGTTGACGTTGAGGCGCTTCTGCTTGCTGGCGATGGTGGGGAGGCTGAGGAGCTTGTGGATGCGTCGGCGTATGGACTCGCGGATGTCGGTGGCGCCGAGGCCCTCGAGGGCGTTGTACGCGGTGGCGAGATGCAGCAGCTGGGTGATGTGGTGGTCGGCGCCGCGCTGCGCCCAGTCCTGGGTGCGGCCCAGCAGGGTCTTGTTGTCGAGGGCGGCGAGGATGGCGACCTCCTTGAGCCGGGAGCGGAGCAGTGCGCTGGTGGCGGCCAGGCGCCGGCCGCGCTCCACCAGCGGCAGCACGGTCTCCAGCGTCATGGAGCCGTCGAGGGCGAAGCGGCTGAGGGCCTCGAGCAGCTGCAGCTGTATGGAGAGCTGTTCGCTGCGGGCCAGGTCGCCTGCCATGTCGGCCAGGATCTGCGCCAGGTTGAGCAGGGTGTAGCTCTGCCGCAGGTCGGAGCGCTGCAGCGCCGCGCACTGCTCGAGCAGGAACGAGAGGTTTGCCACGGCCTCGCCGTCGAGATAGCGCACCTCCGCCTCCTCCACTTCCTCGGCGGAAACCTCCTTTACGGCACCCGACCATCCATCTTCGAGGGGCTTGAAACAGTCGCGCAACAGGTTGCCCGCCATCAGCGAGTCGTACTCGTAGACGTTCATCGACAGGGCCGTCTCGACATCCTTGTTGCCGTCGGAGTCCATGAAAGTCTGTCGCAGGGAGCAGTTGATATAGAGCTTGTCCTGGTCGGGCTTGAAGTTGACGGATTCGACCCTGGCCTCGACTACGTCGCCGACCTCGAGCCTTTCGGGGCAGTCGCGCTTGAGCAGGAGGATGCCGTAGCCCCACGACGACGTGGCCTTGTACTGTATGCCGCCGGTGTCTGCTATCTTGGCTATCACGGGTTCCCCGGTACGCTTGTCCTTCTCGGCGTCGGCGTTATTGATTTCGCGCACGTCGAGGCGGATGGAGAAGCGCCAGCGACCGTCGGGGAGCTCCTCGACGGCGGTGGCCAGGATCTTGAGGGGCTTGTCATCTTCCCAGAACATCTTGCGCCACGACGCGGGGTTGATGGGGTATGGCACCACGTCGCGTGCGGCGAGCAGGCCGGTGTATCGGCCGTCGAGGGTGCGGCAGTCGAACTCGAAGCGCTCCATGGGGTTCTGGCCGGTGACGATGATCTCGACCTTGTCGCCCTGTGCGAGTTCCTTGACTTCGGGCCTGGAAACGCTCAGGGGCTTGTCGGGGACCTCCTCGAGTCCGGAGCGGACCTGCTCCCAGAGGCGGCGGTGGCGGGTGAGGTTGTCCGACTCGGCGTTGGCCTTGTCCTTTAGGGAGACGGGGAGCTGGATGGAGAAGGTCATGTCGGTGGCGAGCTGGCCTGTGAGCTCGGGGCGCACCGGGAGCTTGTCGTCGGCAGGCTGTAGCACGAGGCGGTTGTTGTCGGCGCGCAGGCGCACGCTCTCTCCCTCGAAGACGGCCTCCGTGCCGTCGGCCACGGCCGTGCGGCTGTTGGCCAGCAGGCGCTGGCAGACTCGGTTGATGTCGTCCAGGTCGTCCCAGCCATACTCCAGGGGAGTGTCGTTGAGGCCGCAGTATGTCAGGAGGGCCTTGCGCACGGGCGCCTCGCCGCTGTGCCCCGTCAGCAGGGCCGCCACGGTGTAGAGGGCGCCGCGGTGAGTGTCCCACAGCTCGAAGCCCTCCTCGGACTCGTTGTCGGCGCCCACCAGCAGCAGCTCTATGGCGATGGCCTCGGCAAGCTCGCGCAGGTTGCCGCGCTGCTGAGGGTTCGGGGCCGACCGCTCCGACTCGATGTAGGTGGAGAGCATGATCTTGAAGGCGTCGCCGAAGATGGCCATGAAGTCGCGGTTGTTGCGGCGCTGGCGGATTATCTCGAAGACGTCGCCGGTGTGGGAATGCGCCAGGCCGGGGTTGAGGGCAAGCACCTGCATGAGCACGCCCATGCGCCGGTTGGGCTGGAAGACCCACCCGCTGCGGCGCATGGTGTCGAGGGTCTGGTCGATCATCTCCTCGGCCTGGCCGGTGGCCACGAGCTGCGTGGCCTGGTCGATGTACTCGAGCTGCTCCATGGCGCGTCCGAGCTCGTGGCGCTGGCCGCGCAGGCGGGCGGTGTCGTAGTTGAACGAGGCGGCATACTCGGGGCTCTCCACGATGGTGCGGATGGTGTAGTTGAGGCGCTTCACCCATACGCGGCGCCGGCCGGGGGCGTCGCTTAGCCACTGCGGCAGCAGGCGCACCAGCGTCTGTATGGCCATGGTCACCCATCGGGGATCGCCCGTGGAAGAGGCCTCGCGGGCCTCGGCAAGCACCTCCGTGTCCATGACGCGGCTGACGACGCGCATCCACGGCTCGGACATCAGCCGCCCGTTGCTCAGGAACGTCTGGAGCGTGTAGCCACCCTTGTTGACGGTCCTGGCGCCGCAGTAGCGCAGCTGCAGGCCCTGGTCGCTGACGGCCGTCACGCGGCAGTCGATCTGGGCGAAACGCTTAAGGTTGGCCGCGCCGGGCACGCGCATATTGCTGTGCGTCAGGCCGTTGACCTCGTCGCGAAGCAGCAGCCCCCGGCCTCCGTCCGAACGCCATACTTTGAAAGTGTACGTCTCCCCGACCTTGTAGACCTGGGCCAGCACGCTCTCCTTGGTCTGCTCGAAGCGCTCCTGTCCGCGGTAGACCACGGTGAGCCTGTCGGGGTAATTGTTGACCTGGAAATCAAAGGGGGCTATGCGGCCGAATGTGTCGCCGTCGGCATCCTTGAGCAGGAACACCAGCTTGCCCGTCTCGCGCGTCGGGATATAGTCATCGTGTGTGAACTCGTAGACCTTCCCTACGGTAAAATCTTTAGTTTGCATCTGTTGTGTCAATGAAAAAAGGTGTGCAATACAATTATAATGGACAATCGACGTCCGCCAACAGGTCATGGCCCTGCGACTCCGCTGTTATTGTTCATTGTATCTAAATTGCTCCAAAGTTACTAAAAAATCCCGGAACACGCAATTTGCGCACCCGCCGGGCCGGACGAGCGAGACACGAACGAGGCCGACACCCACCATATTCATCCTGTCAGCAATTTACCAGTTCAAGGGAATGCCCGTTTATCGAGATAGATTATTGCCGTCCTCAAGGCTTGCCATTCCTGTTTTGAGGCCATTCGACATTGCAAAATGAAAGTTGGATTTGTCGTAAATGTTAACAATCATTAAAAATTCCTCCCGTCTATTGCACATCTCGAAAAAATATCGTACCTTTGCCACGATTCCTCCAACCTGGGCGAGTCGCAACATAAACAACAACATGAGACTCTTAAACTTAAAAACCGTACTAATTCCAAGCATGCTGCTGGTATTCCTCCTCTCGGCATGCTCCTACGACGACCTGGTCGTCGACAACGCCCGCGACCAACAGGATGTGCTCAAAAGGTCTTCAGCCCCGACAGGCCAAAAGGAACTACGAAGAGCTGCAGGTGCTCTCGACTGAATAATCCTCGATAACCAAAACTCCCACAGATATGAAACACCTCTTATTTATCGGATTGGCCATGTCGGCAGCATGCCTGACGGCTTGCTCGGACGACGATGACAACCCGATTCCGCAGGCCCCTCCCCGGTCCATGATCACCGAGTTCGTGACCCCCACATCCGTCTACCACGAGCAATCCGCCTTCAATGCAGAGTTCGTGGCCAACGAGGACTCGTCCAAAATAGTGGGTGTGAGATGTCTCGACTTCGACATCACCCTCGCGGGAACCAACATCGACTTCTCCACTGACCCCGGGCTTTTCGTGCAGGAGCTCGAGGAATACGGCGACACCGCCGCACCCGCAGACATACCTGCCGCAGCCTCCACCTACCGCCCGTCAACAAAGCCCATACGCACAATCACCATCACCACCCCTAAGGGCAATGAGCACGAGGACATCACCGACCTCTTCGAAGTGTCGTACGTGTCCTACTACGACTTCATCAAAAACGGCTATTCCTGGAACGGCATCGCAAACCCGGGTCCCGTCTACCGCATGACCATGGCGCAGTTCAACGCCGCAGGCGACAAGAAGCTCGTGGACACGAATACCATCACCCTGTACATCCCCAGGCAATATCAGGGGCTTCCCAATGCCATGCCTGCAGTCGGTTCCTTCGTTCTACCCTGGTTCCGCATCAAGACTGTATATGCGGACGGGACGTCGTTCACCATCGACTGCACGCCGGTAAACTTCCTCATGTGGGACAGGTTGCTCGGCATCAGGGACCGCTACAACGACGGCACTTACCCCGTCTTCCCCGAATGGAACATTCTAAAATCCCCCAAGCGATGAAGAACAAGACAATAGCATCGATTCTGCTGCTGGGCGCAATAGCCCTGTTCAGCAGCTGTTCCGACGACAACGACACCCCGCCGCAGAGCCCGGTGAAACAATACCCGTCGCTGGTAACCAACTTCCTCGAGACTTACGGCTTCAGAACCTTGGATTCGGAAACGAGCCGGAACTGGGACAAGGAGCACAGAGTAAAAGTGCACGTGGAAGGCGTGGAATCGTACGAGATGGTCAGCGACATCGGCGCAGCCCAAGGCAAAGGCCCTGCCGTCACTGTCAATGTAGGCAAGCCCTATACGCACCGGAACAATCCTCATGGCTTCAACAGCCTGCTGGAGAAGTACGGCGACACCGACTACCGGGGAATTGTCCCGGACACCTCCACCTACCGTCCCCATCCGGTTGCCATCACGGGCATACACTTCACACTGACTACTTCCTTCGAGCACACCTTCCGCCCTTTCCAGCCTTCACGCGACTACAACGAGAAGTACACTTACGGGTCCGACTGCACCTCTCTGTTCAGAATACGGTACCGCACCTACTACGACTACATCCGCAACGGATATTCCTGGGAAGGACTCGGCACAGACTCTCCCTGGAAGGAGATGGATCTCGAAGAGTTCAACCGCCGCGGCGGAGACAAGCTCATCGACATGACCCGGTTCTACCTCTTCCCCAAAGAGCCCCCTGCTCACTGGAGCTTTAATTGGTATTTTGCCATTACCGTGACCTTTGAGAACGGCAGGACAAACATCCGCAACAGATACCTGGACTGCGGAATGCGCATTGCCAGGACCAGCTGGACTTACAACTTGTAACCCCACGAGTAAACAGGGCGCCTCCCGCCCCACATCCCCGCACAATCCCGCCCCGGTTGATCCAGGACGGGATTGCCTTGCATACGGGTGAGCGGACACGGAAAAAGCTCAACTTATCCTCTGAAAAATTAAACTATTTCTCCGATTGCGGTTCACGGCGGCGGAAATACGGCGAAAGTGAACTAACTTTGCAATCGGATTGTATTTCCTATACCGGGAGGGGATGCCAAGCCCCTCCCCGGTGCGGAAACAAACAGATGAAAATGCACACATTCAAGCACATACTCCCGGCCGCGGCGCTGCTGTGCGCCGGCGTAGCCTGGGCGCAGCCTCCCCGGGGTGGCACCGTCAGCCTGGACTCCTGCCGCCGCATGGCCCTGCGCTACAACAAGCAGCTGCGCATGACCGACCGCTCAATAGAGTCGGCCGGGTACCTGCACGACGTGGCAAAAGCGGCCTACCTGCCAAAGCTCGACCTCGGCCTCACCTACGCCTACAACACCGGCACCGTCAACCTGCTAAAGGCCGACGCCTACCTGCCCACGCTCAGCTTCGACCCCGCCACCGGCTCCTACAAGCCCAACGTCGTGGTCGGCGCCGACGGAAAGCCCGTGGTCAACCCCAAGACCGGCGAGCCCGTATTCTCCGAGGTCGCCATGATTCCCAAGAGCGCCATGAGCTTCAACACCCACCAAGTGATGGGGGGCGCCATAACGCTCACGCAACCCGTGTATATGGGCGGCGAGATACGCGCCATGGACGCCATCACCGGCTACGCCCGCAAGCTGGCCGAGCAGAGCCGCGACCTGGCCAGCCAGGACGTCGTCTACGCCGTGGACCAGGCCTATTGGACCGTTGTCAGCCTCGAGCACAAGAAGACACTGGCCGTCAGCTACCTCAGCCTCATGGACACGCTCCAGTACGACGTCAACCGCATGCTCGACGCCGGCGTGGGCACCCGCTCCGACACCCTGCGCGTGCGCGTGTCCGTCAACGAGGCCCAGCTCACCCTGACCAAGGTGGAGAACGGCCTGTCGCTGGCACGCATGGCGCTGGCACAGATCTGCGGCCTGCCCGTGCACACCTACCTGGAGCCGGCCGACAGGGGCCTGGCCGACCAACCCCCCGCCGCCCCCGGCATGGGATATGACATGAGCGACGTCTACGCCTCCCGCCCCGACCTGGGCATGCTCCGCACAGGCGTCAGGATCTTCGAGGAGAAGGAGAACGTGGCCCGCGCCGGCATGCTCCCCAAGATAGCCATCGTGGGCGCCTACACCCTCTCCAACCCCAACCTCAACAACGGCTTCCACCGCAGCTTCGGCGGCGGCTTCACCATCGGCGCCACCCTGGCCATGCCCCTCTGGAACTGGGGCTCCGGCTACAACAGGCTCCGCGCCGCCCGCGCCGAGACCGCCGCACAGCGCCTCGCCCTCGAGGACGCCTGCGAGAAGGTCGAGCTACAGGTCAGCCAGGCACGCTTCCGCTACCAGGAGGCATACAAGACCTACGCCATGACCGAGAGCAACATGCGCAGCGCCGACGAGAACCTGCGCCAGGCCACCCTCAGCTTCCACGAAGGAGTGGGCACCATCAACGACGTCCTGGCCGCACACACCGCCTGGCTACAGGCCCACAGCGAGAAAATCGACGCCGAAATCGGAATCCAACTATGCAACGTTTACCTGTCCAAGGTCTTAGGCACCCTCAAATACTAAAATTCCCATGAGCGACAACAACACCAATACCGAAGATAAGAAGAACCAGGAGCCGACACAGACGCCGCAGGGCATCCTGTACATCGCGCCCGACGAGATGCAGGTCAGCAAGAAGGACAAGGCGCTGATACTTACCATAGTGGTGGTGCTCCTGCTGGTGGCCGCCCTGGCCGTGACGGGCTTCGTGTGCATGAAGCCCGGTCCCGACTTCGTCCAGGGGCAGGCCGACGCCACCGAGGTGCGCATCTCCAGCAAGCTGCCGGGCCGAATCGTGGAAATCTACGTCGAGGAGGGACAGCACGTGCGCATGGGCGACACACTGGTACACATCCACTCGTCGCTGGCCGACGCCCGCCTGGCGCAGGCCCAGGCCGCCGTCTCCGTAGCTCGGGCCACCGACGAGAAAGTCGACGCCGGCACCCGCCCGCAGATCATCCAGGGCGCCCGCGACGTCTGGCAGCAGGCCGTGGCCGCACAGGGCATAGCCAAGAAGACCTACGACCGCATGGAGAAGCTCTACGGCGAGGGTGTCGTCTCCGCCCAGAAGCGCGACGAGGCCAAGGCCGCCTACGACGCCGCCACCTCCGGCGCCGCCGCCGCCCGCAGCCAGTACGACCTGGCCGTGGCCGGGCCACAGAAGGAGGACAAGGCCGCCACGGCCGCCATGGTCAACGTAGCCAAAGGCGGCGTCAGGGAAGTCAACGCCCTGCTCGAGGACAGCTACCTCATCGCACCCTGCGACGGCGAGATAACCGTCATCTACCCCCACGCCAGCGAGCTCATCGCCACCGGCGCCCCCATCATGGAAATCCAGACCGACAGCCACTGGGTCGTCTTCAACCTACGCGAGAACTACCTCAAGAACATACGCAACGGCTCCGAGGTCAAAGTGCGCATCCCGGCCCTGGAGAAGGACACCGTCATGAAAGTCTTCTACATCCGCGACCTGGGCACCTACGCCAACTGGCAGGCCACCAAGTCCACCGGCGACTTCGACGCCCGCACATTCGAGGTCAAGATGCGCCCCTCCAGGCCCATCGACGGCCTGAGGCCCGGAATGTCCGTGCTCCTCAAGGAATAACTAATAAGCCAGGGCGTGTCAAAATTCAAAATTTCGGTCAGATTGTAGGGCTGCACCCTGGTGCAGCCGC